>OBLU010001037.1_pt1 | contig 25958 bp, 22 predicted proteins | sample 1518681 | NCBI WGS metagenome assembly OBLU01 (sample SAMEA3539304, study PRJEB22396) | soil metagenome | biome: tundra; feature: field; material: soil | place: USA | collected 2010-05 | depth 0.15 m
AGTATGCGCTCGAAATGACTCTGCCACAGAGCGAGCCCGTAGTTGTGGCGGGTGGGGAAGTCGCTGATGTCCAACGGGACCCCGGCGAACGCCTGAACCTGCATTGCCTGCCCCTCCGCGAGGAAACGATCGGCGACGCCGCGCTGATCGAGTATCTCGATGGTGCGCGAGTGCAGACCGCCGGAGCGCGAGCCGTCGAGCTCCTGGCTCGCGCGCCGCTCGACAATTGCGACATCAATCCCCGCGAGTGTCAACTCAGCCGCCAGCATCATCCCCGTCGGACCGCCTCCGGCGATAACCACTGCATGATCGGTCATACGCACCCCCTCCTCTTTCCGTAGGTTCTCGATCGAGTCGGAGATTCTGCGCACCGACCGGGGCCTTGCCGCAAGCGCCCCCTGCGCGCTACATTGATAATGGCAAGGAGCAGGTACTCTCTCTTTCTTCCCTTTCTTCCCCTTTTTCCGTGCGGACGGACAATCCCTGGAGATGCGGCTGCGGGGCACGTACGGCCCCACCGGCCCACCCACGAAGGTCTCGCGCGGTCTCGTGCATCAAACGGTCATGGTCACGTCACGTCCCGGCGCTCGAAGATCCTCGTTGCGAGCGCGCACAGAGCCGCTGTGCCGCCCGCCAGGAGCAGCCCTCCGGTGACGACGGTGTGCCCGACCGGTGCGCCGACGGTCGTGTGCGAGTTCTGGCCGATCCATGAGATGGCGTCGGTGAAGAGCAACCACCGGGCGAAGGATGGAGCGGCCTGGACCGCCGTGTATTCGATCACTCACGGACGACATCACTTAGAGGCTGACGCCTCGTCGTCGTCGACGCGCGCACAACGAGCCAACATACGAACACCAACCCCAACCCCAACCACAAGGAGGAGTGCGATCATCGGCGTCATTGTCTCACGTAATCGCGAGACCGGCCCCGGATCGCCAGCCTTGCGCTTTCTTCGGGTCCATCAGCGTTTTCCCTGGTCACAGACGGCGGTAACGATCGCTGCGGTTGGGATTTCGGCAACTTCGTCGTCAATCGTCGGTCAGGTGGTGGGACGACTGCGTGAGTCTTGAACACGGGCCGAGCCGACTCCGCCTTGACGATCACTGCCTCGATGCCGCCTGCTTTTTGAGGCTAGCGTCTCCCGAACTATGGCAAAGGGGGGGGAGCAATGCGCTCACGTCGGAGAAAGTTCTTGACAGCGGCCACTCTGTTGGCCATCACACTCACGCCCATCACGGTGACCGAAGCGAGCGCATCGGCGACGCCGGCACCGATCAAGATCGCTCTCATCTCATCCCTTACTGGTGCAGCAGCGAGTGAGTTCTCGACCTCGGCCCAAGGCTTCAACGCTCGGATCGCTCTTCAGAACGCCATGGGCGGGGTGAACGGGCACAAGATCGAGGGAATCGTCATCGATGACCAAACAAGCCCCTCGTCCGACCCGACGGCGGTGCAGGACGCGGTTTCAAAGGGTGTGACCGGCATTGTGTCAGTCAGCCCGCTCTTCTTCCTAGGGGCCAAATATGCCCAGCAGGCCGGCATCCCTGTCACCGGCGGGTTCTTCGATGGCCCCGAATGGGGCGAGCAGCCCTACACCAATATGTTTGCTTCGGACGCTGGAAGCGTTGACCCGAAATATCCGGTGAGTTCGCTCTACGGCAACATTGTGAGGAAGTACGGCGGCACCGTGGTGGGCTCCTACGGATACGGCATCTCGCCGAGCGCCGTTCGCTCGGCTACCGGTTTCGCCGAGTCGTCGCAACGCCAAGGGCTGAAGGTAGGCGTCCTCGACGTGTCCGTCCCGTACGGCAGCGTGGATTTCGCCACCGAAGCCCTGGCAGCCAAGCAGAAGGGCGTCAACGTCATATGGACGAGTATGGACGACAACTCAGACTTCGCCCTCGTGACCGCGATGAAGCAAGCGGGGGTGAAGCTCAAGACGATCATCCTCCCGACGGGTTACGAGCCGTCGGTGGTGAACTCTCCGGCATGGGCCGATCTGCAGGGCGCGTATTTCTTCTCCGGATTTCGACCGCTCATCCTCCCGAACGCGGGGACGAGGCAGATGGCTGCGGCCCTTCAAAAGTACGAACACCGAGCGCCATCTGACTTTCCGACGTACGACATCTACGAGTCGTGGGTCGGTGCCGACCTCATGATCAGGGGACTCGAACTGGCCGGCAAGAATCCGACCAGCGCCGGTGTGATCAAGGCGTTGCGAGGTGTGGCGTCCTACAACGCTGACGGCTTGCTCCCGACGCCTCTTGACTATGCGACCAACTTCGGTCACGACGAGAAGAAGAACTGTCAGTGGATCCTGCAGGCGAAGAAGTCCGGGTTCGTGCTCACCAGCAAACAGCCAGTCTGTGGGAGCGACATACCGGGCACTTCGACCGGGTCGAGCTCGTAATACAGCAGAGGTACGAGGGATGGCGTTGGATGAGGAACGGCGCGGTGTCGCCGGGCGTGAGGTGACCCGGTTCATCCCGGTGCCGACATCTGTCAGCGAACACGCCCAGCAGTTTCTCGGCATGGATATGTTCGGTGGCAGCGGTGATCGACTCGACCCAAGCGATATCGCGGGTTGGCGGGCCAAGATCAAGGCTACCGACGAGTTGCTCGTCGCCGTGATGGGTCCACAGGTCGAACAGCTCCGCTCGTCCGTTCAATCCAGAGCGGTCGGGGGAGTGCCCGTATTCGTGGTCACCCCCGAGGGCGTGGACGAGAGTGATAGCCAGCCAATTTACTTGGACATCCACGGCGGTTCGCTCGTGATGGGCAGCGGCAAGGCGTGCGAAGTCATGGCACGAAGGATGGCGGCCCAGGTGCAGATGCAGACGTGGTCCGTCGATTATCGGATGCCTCCGGACTACCCCTACCCTGCCGCGTTGGACGACGTCCTCGCCGTCTACCGCGGTCTGCTCGAAGTTCGGGCACCCGAGCACATCGTGGTGGGCGGGGGTTCGGCAGGGGGGAACCTGGCCGCAGCTCTGATGTTGCGAGCGCGAGACGAGGGCCTGCCCCTCCCGGTGGCACTGATCCTGCTGACGCCGGAAGTCGACCTGACCGAGTCCGGCGACTCTTTCCACACAAATCTGGGTGTCGACTGCGTGCTCACCGAGAGTCTTGCTGATTCCATCGCCCTGTACGCTGGAGACCACGATCTCCGAGACCCCTATCTCTCGCCACTGTTCGGCGATCTCACCGCTCCCTTCCCGCCGACCTTCCTTCAAGCTGGAACCCGAGACCTGTTCTTGTCCAACACCGTTCGGATGCACCGGAAGCTTCGTGCGGGCGGGGTCGATGCGCAACTGCACGTATTCGAGGCCATGCCCCACGGGGGGTTCTTCGGTGCTCCTGAGGACGATGAGCTGACCGACGAGATCCGTCGCTTTCTCACCACCCATCTCGAAACCTGAGGGCTTGTCGCTTCTCCGAGTGGCATGCGTTCAGGGATTCCTGTTTGCGGCGTCCGAATGAGGGCTGCGATCTCACGGGTCGGCGTGGGACGCGTAGAGACTTAAGGAACTACTTGAGTGTGGTACCCGCAGGGGCCTATACTCAAGTACGTGCTTAACCAAACCATCGACCTGGATCGGACCTTCCAGGCGTTGGCCGACAAGAGCAGGCGCAGCATGGTGGAACGCCTCACCTTGGGGCCCGCTTCGGTCAGTGAACTGGCAGAACCCCTGGCCATGTCCCTTGCCGCTGTCCTCCAACACGTCCAGGTGCTCGAGAAGTGCGGGCTCGTGAAGACCGAGAAGGTCGGGAGGACGCGCACGTGCCGGATCGAACGTGCGGCGATGACCGCCGCCGAACAGTGGATCACCGACCGACGCCGGGGTTGGGAAACCCGCCTGGACCGACTGGGCGACATCCTGAACGAAGTAGTCACCACCGAGGAGAAACCATGACCCTGTCCACCGTTGCCCATGACACGTTCGTCATTGAGCGGACCTACAACGTTCCAGTGACTCAGGTCTTCCAGGCCTGGGCGGATCCCATACTCAAGGCTCGCTGGTTCGCCGGCTCCGCGGATGCCCTGGACGCAGGCTACGAACTCGATTTCCGGGTCGGTGGCCGTGAGGTGAATCGCGGTGGGCCTCCGGGTGGGCCCGTCTACACCTACGAGGCGCAGTTCCGTGACATCATTCCAGAGCAGCGGATTGTCTACACGTACGAAATGTTCGCCGATGAGAAACGGATCTCGGTATCCGTCGCCACGGTCCAGTTCCACAGCCAAGGTGCAATGGCGCGACTGGTTCTCACGGAGCAGGGGGTGTACCTCGACGGCCACGACACGGTGGCCCAAAGAGAAGAAGGAACCCGATCCCTACTCGACTCGCTCGCTGCCCTTTTTCGCGCAGACGGCTCGTGAGGGAGCTCTACTTGCCCGAACGGCTCAAGCTGACCCTTCAAGAGACGCGTGTCTCAGGGTCGGGTGTCGTTGGCCACTACACGCCGACAGGCGCAATGGCCTGAACGCAGTCAGGTCTTTCGACAACGCGCAATTGCCCTGGGCCCGCTCGCTGGATGGCATGCGAACCGCGCCTCATGGTGCCGACCAACATCCTTATTCAGCGAGTGGTAGTAAAGCACATGGAGAGGCGACGGGTGCGGTCGCCCAGAGGACGGAAAGTCCGGCAGGCCTCTCCGCTTCAGTCAGGAATGTGCCGTGGATGTGAAATCGATGACGAAGTTCATTCTTCAGGATGATGTCTGCACGGATCGCCTTTCGTAGCCTTAGGGAAATGACGTCGGCTCCGATCGATCATGTACTCGCCATGCCGTATATCGACCTCGGTTCGACGTGCTGGAACCGGCCACAGAGACCTCTCGTCATCCCGGCTCACCGACATTGCGGGACTTCACGAACTCGTCACACTGGAAGGCTCTTGCTTATAGGAGCACGGAGTACGCACCCCACGTCCAGCGAAGCCCGCAACCCCTGAAGGGGAGTCATAGTGTCTCTCACCTCCCTGGCAAGTCATACCCACACGAGATGGTGGCGGACGATCTTGTGGGGCCTCGGAGCCATCTCCTTTAGCATCACGCTGGCCAGGGCTGTTGATATTGGGCTTTCTACCCACCAGGTCGACTTCGACGTCTACTTGATGGGCGCAAAACAGGTTTTCACTGGCCATCTCTACACCACCTACCTGTTCTTCCCAAGGGTGCCCTTCACGTATCCGCCGATTGCCGCGCTGCTGTTCGTTCCGTTCACCCTGGTGTCCCGCGTCACGGGCCAGGCCATATGGGCAGTCATTTCGACGATTCTGCTGATCGGCTTCCTGCATTGCTCTCTCAGGGCCGTTCGACCGTTTTGGAAAAAATCCGACTTGGTGCTTTGGTCGCTCATTCTGGCGCTTCCAACCATGGCACTAAATCCGATCAGCATGACCTTTGACTTCGGGCAGATCAACATCCTCCTGGCGCTCCTTGTGCTCGCCGACCTCACCGGAAATCATTTCGTGAAGGAACAAACGATTCCGATTCCGCGTGGCATCATGACCGGTATCGCCGCTGCGCTGAAGCTCACTCCTCTTATCTTCGTACCTTTCCTCTTTGCCACCAAGCAGATTCGGGCCGGATGCGTGGCGCTGATCACATTCTCCGTATGCGGAATCGTCATGCTGGTTGCGGCACCCTCGGAAGCGTGGTCGTACTGGACGAGGTATGTCTTCGATGCGCACCGGGTGGGTGGCGTCATCTACATTTCGAATCAGAGTCTTCGCAGCACCATTTATCGATTCAACCATGGACGCCCACCCGAAAGCCTTCTTATAGTGTTGGTGTTGTTGGTTGGGATCATCGGCCTTTGGGCCGCAGTGTGGGCGTACCGTTCGTCGTCGCCCCTCCTTGGCGTACTCCTCTGTGCTGTGACCGGGCTTCTCGTTTCTCCCATAACCTGGGCACACCACTTGGTCTGGATCGTCCCGATCCTCCTTTGGCTGGCCCTTGCTCATGACCGACCCGCCTTCGGTCGGATCTGGGCCACTTTGGCCGCCGTGTGGTTCTGGGTCGGACCCATTTGGCGCATCCCTCACGGACACGGTGTCGAAATCCACGACTCATTCGTGCAGCTGATGATTGGCAATTCCTATACAATTGCCTTGCTCGTTTTTTTGGCCGGGATGATCATTATGTTGGCGCTTCGTCGCTCTGCAGCCGTTCCGTCCTCTGGCCACTCGGTCGATCGGGCATCTTGGGGGATACCCCGGTCACTGAGGCGTCGCGCTCAACCGGACACGAATTTGACACCGGCCCGTGGAGTTCACTCCTGAGGTCGTTTCGGGGGAGATCGACAGGCGATTGACCTGTATGGCCTTCGACACTTGGTGAGGGGTTTCGTGACGCGCTGAATATTTCCGGACTGCGTGTGCCGTGGACTTCTCGACCTAGGTTCCGGTCTTCTTCCGGACACGCGTCTTCGCTGGTGGTCCGAAGTACTGTTCGATCGCCTGGGCTAGGCCCCTGGCAATGGTCTCTTGGCCACTCACACTGGCGGCGATCGTGCCTTCGAACGGATCGGTGATAAAGAGTGGCTCGATGAGAGCACCGGGCATCTCGCTCGGGGTGGTGAAGTAACCGGGTTCAGGCGGTCCCAGAAGCAGCAGATGTCCATATTCTCCCGCTGCCTGCGTCAATGGCGGGCCACCGAGGTTGACGTCCGAGACCACTCCGGCATCCGGAATATGCCAGCCGCGAGCGTTCAACTCGGAAAGGACATCGCTCTGTACGAGGGTGGCGAGCTTGAGATTCGATGATGAAAACGGTCGATCGGCGTCATAGCCGGTGATACTGCCCGCATTCTCCGGCGATGCACCTACGTCGAAGTAGATACCAACGAGAATATTGGCCCGGGCACGGTTTGCACAGTCGTCTCGTGCCGCCACGTCGTTATGCTCGCCTTGCACGGTGAATATGCCCCCCGACTGATCTCCGGGCTCGATCCGTGCGACTGTGGAGTTGCGAGTCCGCGAGTCGACCACCTCGAATCCCTGCGCACGCAACAAAGCCGTCGTGTCCAATTCCACGGGCAATGTTTCGTTCGCCTCGTAGATCGTTTGGCCTGATTCGGTGACGCCAACGCCCCCTGGGTCGAGGCCGCCATGGCCAGCATCGAGGAACACGGTTTTGTGACGGTTTCCAGAAGTGGGTGGGAACGAAACGCATGAGCCGGCGGTGAACAGGCTTGGATCAACTGCATGCCCGGTAGAACTTCCGATCAAGAAAGCAATCGATCTTCCTAGAACTGGCGATGGGTTGGCTCGCCCCGGGAGGATGACAACGGCGGCGACAACGATCAGTCCGGCGATGCCGACCCTGTACCCTCGCCGAAGGTGACATTGCCGCATGGCCAGTTGATCAGACGACGCCTCCCTGTTGGTTGCGTTCTTAGCGATCGGGCTGGTGGCTAGCCGAACGATGACTTACTCCGTCCCATTGTTACTTCGGGCGGTTACGCCCCTCCCAGCGAATCATGGCCTCAACTCGGAGCGGTCGGTTGGTGAATGACGAGTTGGGGCTGTACAACGACACGTCCTTTACACCTTCCGATTTCCGCTCCCCGTGGCTCTCGCAGTGACTTTATGGGTCAAACCTGACGCGCACATGAAGGCGAAGCAGGCGAGCGGCAGGTTCGAGGCTGACCACCGACCGAATCAGTCGAGATCCAGGCCGTGGACGGTCCAGCGGACGAAAGGGCGACGGAGCGAGGGGTGCTCCGATCGAGCGTGATCCGAGACTGTCGTCGACCCTGGAGTGCGGCTCAAGGCGCTTAGAAGGTCAGGGGCCTCATCACGCTGACCCCACGCCTGCTTGCAGGATTGGGGCGGATGTAAGCACCGTGATGAAGTCGCGGGTCCAACCGACGAGATACTGGTTGGCCGGACGGGATTGCCCCGGGATGGCGGTGACCAACGGGCCGCCGGCCGTCGAGGCCAAATCGAGCTGGATCCACGCGGGATTGATGTCGAGTTCCATGGCATCGATGGCGCCGTCGTCAGAGAGTGCAAGAGCCAGGTCGACTGGCAAGGCCGACATACTGGCGGCAAAGAGAATGTCCCCGGCCGGGTCTTCGCCGAGGGCACTGCGTGCGGTTGCAGTGAGGCCATGGAGCGTCGCGCCCCACTGCGTGACATTCGTAATCTGGGCGCTCATCTGTCCACCTTCGATCAGTGGTGGAAGGTTCTGGCGAACGCTGGCCACCTGCTCACCGAGGATGGGGACGGTAGACCCCCATACCCCGATTCGGCCTGTGCCGTTCGTGTCGATCACGAAGCTGGCGAGGCCATTGAGAAGAGGGGTGAGTGTTTGCCCGTCGACTTCAACACCACCAGCTGCAGCATTCACCTTAAAGCCACCATTGAAGGCTCCCAATAGCTCAGGTATCTCCGTCGTGCCCACAAGAGACGAGGACTCCGGGCCGATCACCGCCGTTCCGGTGGGAGGGTCTTGGCTGCCGGCATGCAGATTGAACCGAACTTGTCCGGCACGAAAGCGGACCACGGTGATTTGGTGACCATCTGGGACGGTAACGTTCCGCTGATCGGTAATAACGCCATTGGGGCCGGTAGCGATCGGCGTCCAACCGGGCTCTATTGGAACCGTCGTCGTGGTTGTGGTCAGCGGCGGCGGGATGACAGGACTCGATGTGGGCGCAGAGGTAGAGGCCAGGCGGCTTGGGTTGGCATCCGAGCAAGACGCCAGCAGTAGGGAAAGGAGGATGACGATGGCCATGAGGGAGCCAGGGGCACGCCCCAACGTTTCACGCCGCATCACTGCATCGAGCAGAGGGAACTGATTGGCGTTGTCAGGGCTGCGGATGAGTGACCTGCCTGAATTCACTCATTATCGCCATACCGCAAAGGTGGGGCCGACAGGTTTGTCATCCCGGTAGCCGTCGCCAGAGCTGCTGGGGCAGATGACGTAGGGCGAGAAATACCCAACGGAGGGTGGAGGGCACCCAGATGATGGGTTGATTGCGTTCGATACCTCGCATGACAGCAGTGGCAACCATCTCAGGGTCAACGGCGAAGGGAGCTGGTCGAAGTCCCGCCGTCATTTTGGTGCGGACAAATCCTGGTCGCACTATCTGTAGTTGCACCCCAGATCCGCGGAGGGTTTCGGCGAGCCCCAGCGCGTATCCGTCCAGACCCGATTTCGCGGACCCGTAAATGAAATTGGTTTTCCGTATCCTGACCCCGGCGACAGACGAGAACACTACGACTCGGCCATAGCCCTGATCCCGTAAGCGTTGGGCAATGGAACCGAGAGCAACGGCGGGCCACACGAAGTTGACCGTGATGGTCTCCGCTATTCTGGTCGCTTCCTTGACATCAGCGGCCGCATCGCCCAACAGGCCGAGAGTGATGAGTACGAGATCCACGCTCTCACCTATGGCATCGAAACAAGCCCCAATCGCCCTTTCGGTGTGGACAACGTCGAGGGCGTCGAACGCCACAGTCGTTACGGTCTCTGCCCCATTGTCCTGGGCACGTTTCGCCGCGTGGGCCAGCGCCTCGGGATCCCTCCCCGCGAGGACTACGGTTCGGCATTGATCGGCCACCAGGCGATCGACCAACGCGCCGGCAATTTCGGACGACCCCCCGAGCACCACGACCGACCGGGGATGGTTAAAGGCGTCGTTCATGGGGCGGTCGTCCTTCCAATTCCGAGGCGCCGCGACAGATCGGATTGCAGACTTCCTTCGGGGTCGACCCGACGCAAGACCTCCACAAAGTTCCTGATCCCTGGGTACATCACACTGAGGAGCTCAGGTCGCAGCCTTGCGTCTTTTGCCAGATATACCCTCCCGCCATGAGCGGCAACCGTGTCATCCAGCCGGTTCAGCAGAGCTGGGAGTCCCGCTAATCCAGCGGGAAAGTCGAGGGCCAAGGTCCAGCCTTCAATCGGAAACGAGAGTGGTCCCGGGTCGCCTGGACCGAATCGCTTGAGGACAGCCATTGATGATGCGATACCCGAGGAGGCCACCATCGAGATCACCCGACGAATAACGTCAGCGTACTGTGGGGCGACGACGAACTGATACTGAACGAAGCCGCGTGGTCCGTAGAGCAGGTTCCAATCTGCAACTCCATCAAGGGGATGCAGAAAGGACGTCAATGGCATGAGCTCTCCAAATTTGCGCCGTGGTGACTTGCGGAACCACAGCGCGTTGAATGCCCGCAGGGAACTTTGGTTCACGAGTCGGCCCGGTGGGCTGAAGGGTACTCGCAGATGTGAAACGCGGGGGACGGTGAGAGCGCTGCTGCGTAACCCTGGACGCAGGATGTCAAGCGGCGCATAGTTACCCCTCGTCATTACGGATCTCCCTACGCTGCTGCGATGGGAGCTGCAATCAACCCAGGCCACGGAGAATTGGTAGGCATGATCCATTGCTTCCATGGCGGACATGGTGTCATCAAGGTCAGCGAAGCGTTCATTATCAACAACCACCCATGCTGTCTCGACCTTCGTAAGCCGGAGTGTGGCTTTCACGATGACGCCGGTGAGTCCCATCCCACCAGCGGTGGCCCAAAACAGTTCTGGGTCGGACTCGGGACGTATCGTGGACATCCCTACCGGAGTGACCAGTGTAAGTGACGTTACATAGGAGCAAAAGCTTCCGTCGCGGTGATGATTCTTACCATGGACATCGGCGGCTATGGCTCCCCCGACGGTTACTTGTCGAGTGCCGGGCGATACCGGAATGAACCAACCTCGTGGAAGTGAGGCTCGAATGAGCGCGTCGAGACTCGTTCCTCCACCTACTTCGACTGACCCAGTATCAGGATCAATGTCTCCGATCGAATCAACGCGTGAGGTGTCGATGACGAGACCTCCGGCACACTGGGCGGCGTCGCCGTAACTTCGTCCCAGTCCTCGGGCGATCACTCCACGTTGCACGCCGGGCTGCCGCCGCTGCAAGCCGGGAGTTGTGGAGTTGCGGGCGGACTTCTCCGGATCTTCGATTGAAAGGAAGCGAACCAGTTCGTCGGGATCGTCGAAGGCCACAACGCGGCTCACCGCAGGCGAGGTACGTCCCCATCCCGCCAGAAGGCGGGGTTGGCCGACCGGCTCATAGTCGGAGTCAGTCGCCCCTTCGAGGGAAGACATGCCATGGCTGAGGTTCTCTTCCCGCACCGGCTTTCCGAGCACCTTGCCGTCCGAGCCATTCATCCATAGATCCCGATGGCAAACAGTGCAACCCACAACACACCAAGTCCCTGGAGGACGTGGTCGTGAAAGACCAGGTCCTCGGGTGCGTCGACCAGCCCGGCGTCGACCAGCCGGAGCATGTGGAGAGTCCCGAGAATTACGGGAATCACAGTTAGCTGGATCCACACAAAATGGTGACTGGCGTGCGAGAGCAGACCTGCCTTGTCGAATGCCCATAAGCAGTAGGCCGTGACCGTCACCGAAGCGGTCAGCGTCAGCGCCGATCGCAGGAACGATACCGTGTAGAGAGAGAGCACCTTCCGGTGGTCACCGCGTTTCTCGCCCAACCGCAGCAGCTCTCCCAGACGCTTCCCCGTGACGACGAACAGTGCGCCGAAGGAAGACACGGCGAGAAACCAGCTCGAGAGTGGCACATGGGTGGCGACGCCACCCGCGACGGCCCGAAGGAGAAATCCTGAGGCGACTGCAGCAAGTTCGATAACCGGCTCGCGCTTCAGTCTCAGTGTGTAGAAGGTGCTGATGGCGAGATAGATGGCCATGACGAGGACGAGATTCCAGCGCGCAACATACCAAGAGGCCGCGAAAGTGACGAGCATCAATCCCGCAGCCATCACCATTGCGAACGTCGGACTGATGATGCCATGAGCGATCGGTCGAAGGCGTTTGTTGGGGTGCTCCCGGTCAGCCTTCGCATCGGCTACGTCGTTCACCAAATACGTACCCGAAGCGGCTGCACAAAAGATCCCGAATGCCGCCAGTGCGTGCAAAAGGTCAATCCGGTGATTGAGCACTCCGGCTGACGCTGGTGCCACGAAGACCAAGACATTCTTGGTCCACTGGCGAGGACGAATGCTTCTCACTACGGCAATGAACGGTGCTGAATGTCCATGTGCTCCTCTTTTGGGGGAGGTCGCCGTGTCAAACGGCGCCAAGGAGAGCTGTTCAGCGATGGTGTCGGGTGATGCGAGTGCCGCTTTGTCCTGAGAGCGCACGTCACGTACCAACTGCGGACATGGTGAAGAAGTCCCGGGCCCACCATGTCTGGAAGTAACGGGTCGGTGTTCCCGTCATGCCGGGGAGCAGTTCGGTTCCGTTGGCTCCTGAAGCTGGTCCGTTTGGTGTGGCCGGCTTGTAGATCGAGTAGTTGACCCAGTCGGTGTTGATGTCGAGCTCCATGGCGCGAACCGCGCCCGCCCGTATCAAGAGATTGGCCAGGTCGGTGATGTTGAGCCCGGGTCCGCCGACATAGACAAGAGCGCCGTCCGCGGTGACGCCAATGCCCGAACGCCAAACGTAGATCGCATTTCCTAAGGTGTTCCCCCACTGAGTCGTGTCCGATGCGTTCAAGCCGTGAGCGGGCTGCCCGCCATCGACCAAGAGATTGAGATTCTGGCGAACAGATACGACGTTCGCCGTCATGGTGACGTCACGACCCCATTGACCGACGGTTGCCGTGCCATTGCGATAGATGACGAACGACGCCGCACCGGTGCGCAGCGGGAGGATCGTCTTGTTGTCCGTGTAATAGCCACCGTTGGCTCCGCTCATGAGAAATCCGGCATTGAATGCCGCAACCAGGCCGTTAGCCGCTTGAGGTTGTATGGGAGCTGTATGGGTATAGGGGCCACCACCCGGGATCTGACTTCCGGAGTAGAGGGTGGCTTTCAAGAGCTTGGTGTCCATCCAGGCCACACCAACCACGTAGCTGGTATGTATGGCGTCGGGCCGGAGCGTCGTCTCATAAATCGCTGGGATCCCTCCCACGAGGCGACCGGTGGGCGACCACTGCCCTTCGCCGGGGATCGCCGGCTGGGCAATGGGTAGGATCGCCGTTGGGGGTGGCAGGTGCGCCGGCCCCGAAGTCGTGGTGGCCGTCGACGCGTGCGGGACGTGGATCGCGCCGGCGGGGGGTTTGCCTCCGACGGGTGGGGGATGGTGGCTGTACCACTCCTTTTCGACCCAGTTCACGATGCTGGCGCCTCCATGGTCCCGGGCCCATTCGGAAAAGCGGGAGGTGAACGAACTTCCAAGAGCCGGATTCGTCAGGGCTCCGCCGAGCGAGAAGGCGAGCCACACACAGAATGCGGCAAAAGCCAGTCCGAGGACCAGCAGGAATCGCCGGCGTCTGTAGGGAGTTCTGGCCTTGGCGGGCCGCCGTTGATGGGTGTTCCGCACAGGCCGCGGTCTGACGTCGAGGCGTGATCCCTTCGACTCCGGCACTTCTTGATCGACTTCATCTCGAAGGAGGTCGGAATTCACCGGCGCCCTTCCACCAGGTGAAGGGCCAAACGTGGACATGCGGCTACCGCTCGACGAGCATGTTCGGTGAGTCCGGTTGGTATTTCTTCTTTGTCAATGATCGGATAGCCCCAGTGATCCATGACGACCCGCTCAGGGAACAACTCTGCGCACACTCCGTGCCCGTCACACAGGATGGGGTCGACTACGAGGTTGACCCGCCACCTTGCCACCGGTGCTTTGATGACGCGGGCACCTTGACCACTGACGCGTCGGGTCTCCATCACCGCTCTCGGCCATCGTGAGGCGGACAGGGCAAGAGCGCTGGTGTTTTGATCGCGGCACAGGGGCCGTGGCGGAGGTGCTTTTCCACTTCATCACGAAAGACTAGGAGAGCGCTGCGGACAAATCGAGTCACGCCATCTGGGTGCCGACAAGCACCTCGCCCGTCGATGAGATTGCACAGTTCGAGAATGGGCGGAACGTGACGACGGAAACCCGCCGGATTGAAGGCAAGACCTTCGAGGTGGGCAGCGAGGTCAGCGAGACCATGGATGCAGGGCCCACACTGACCGGCTCCCTGGCGCTGCATGTAGCGGACCACTCGAGCCGACTCAGCCAATGGGCAATGCCTGCGAGGGAGGAGGACGACGACTCCGGCGCCCAGCGACGAGTTCAGCTGCCGGGCCGATTCTTCGCTGAGGCGACAGTCGAGGAGGTCGGGGATGGAGACCCAGCCTCCCCCGTAGCCACCTAACAGTGCCCCCCAGTATCTGTCGGTATCTTGTGGGGTGAGAGTCAAGAGATCTCGGAAGGCGACGCCGAGAGGTGCTTCGACAACCAACGGTTCCGACCACCGCCCGGTGACCGTGAGGAGCATGGTGCCGGGCGAATCCTCTGTCCCGAGGGAGCGAAACCACAGACCCCCGTACCGGCTGATCATCGCCACGTGGGCGAGCGTCTCCACGTTTTGTACCAGGGTGGGTCGGCCGCGTACGCCGTGGTCGCGAATGGACTGCAAGCCGATGAATGTGGGGACCGCAGGTCCGTGGTTGAGGGCGTGGACGACGGCGGATTCCTGACCCGAAAGGTATGCGTCGGGTGCTTCGATGACTTCGATCTCCACCCGGTCGATGCCCACACGCCGTCGATCGTGAACGACTCGATGAAGACCATCGACTTGGCGCGCCGGCACGTACAGCACGACCCGACTCGCGTTGAGCGTTGCCGCGGCAAGAGAGACCCCGTCAAGCACCAAATGGGGTGTGTGGGTCAGGAGGAATTCATCCTTGCGGCTGGCCGGTTCTCCTTCGGACCCGTTCGCCACCACCACGGTTCGGCGACTTCCGCGTGCCAGGGCACGCCACTTGGTCCCAACGGGAAACCAGGCTCCTCCGTGGCCTCGGAGGCCGCTCGCATCAAGTTCGTCCAAGAGCGTGGTCCGTGCGCTGTGGAGTGGCAGATCGCCCCAGTGTGTGAGGTGCGCTTCCAGGTCGACGATGGAGTCAGGCGAAGGGAGAGCGCTCAAGAGGCGTGGGAACCCCGGGGCCTGCGGGAGTGTTGCCGTCGATGCGGCTAGCGGGGCTCTCACTGGTTGTTCCTCGAAGTTCCGGACACGGTTCCGGTGATGCTGCCAGTAGACTGGTCAATGCTGAGTTGCATCTCGAGGTCCATGCGTCCGCGGGGCCCCCGTACGGTGGCCCCGATGGTAGAGCCGTCCAGTGCGGTGACGACGCCCTGGGCATTGCCCAGGGCGACACTGCTACTCGTCATCGACACTCCTCCGTTTACGGGTGTGCCGATCAGTTTCACCACCAGAGCGGTATTCGATCCCTGAAGTTCCATCGAAAGAAGGACCTCCACACCTCCCGCGCTGTTCGGAGCCGACGTCTTGATGGTCCCGCTTACGTTCGCGGTAAAGGGGGCCGTCGGAATGACGCTAGTCGAGGACGGAGCGGTCGTGCTTGGTACCGTCGGCGATGTCGCGTTCCCGCTCGCGTTTCCTACGGTATTGGCAGCGTATCGAGCGTTGATCTCGGCCAACACGGCGGCCGACGTGCCCGCTCGTCGTGACCATCCTGGCTGGAGAGGGCCGGCCAAGGCGAAAGCGCCGATCCCGATCACCAGCGCCGCTGTCCCGCTGGCCGCTACCAGGCGCCGGGAGCTCGGCAGACGACGGGCGGCCACGAGCCGCCACGCGACGGCACTCACCACAGAGGCGATGCAGACCACCTCGGTCAGCACCATGATGGGCAAGCGAGCATCGCTCCCACTGCCCAGTCCGTGCAGCACCGCGATGGGCCAGCACGCGTAGGCCAGGTAGTGCACTCCCCGCCAGGCCCGAACTCCGATTCGGCGACGCAACCCGCTTGTGATGCCCACGGCAATCAGCATGTCGAACGCCAATGCTCCCAGGCCGATCCAGAGGGGTCGATACGGCGTAAGAAACGGTATGAACGCGTCCAGGTAGCTGATGGGGACGTACCCATCAGCTACCGTCGTGACGATATGGATGGCGATCAGCGCTATGCAGAAGAGCGAGAGATTGCGATGCACGGCCTGCGAGAGGAATCGCGGCCACCGCTCCGTCGTCCAACCGACCGAGGCGACGATACCGAGCACGACAGTGGCAGAAAGAAGTATGAGCGAGATCAGACCAGTGGCGCGGGTCAAGTACCACAATGCTGTCCCACTGTGAGCAACTGCGGCAAGCGTCAGCATCATCGAGTGCTCTCCGCTAGTTCTGTTATGGCCGAGGCACCAGCCGGCCATCCCGCAACCCTCAGGATACGTCCATCAACCGTAACCAACCGCGACGGGAGTCGGAGGGAATCCAGCCATTGGACAGCGCTGGCGCCCTTGACCATGGCCGCCGTCGACGCGGCGTTCGCATCGACACATGACCCGGCAGTAACGGTGACCGTGCGCCACGCCGGTGTGGGGGAGAGCCCGGTCGAAGGGTCGACGATGTGGTTCACCATGTGGCGCCCCAACCGCCACCGGCGAGACATGATGCCTGACGTGGCAAGCCCTCCTGATGCGATCACCACGGTCTCGGGTGCATCGACATCGCCGCTCACGTCGGCCAGACCGACACGAAATCCACCGAAAGGTGAGGGACCTCCAACGGCGATGTCCCCACCGAGTGAGACCAGGACCCCGCAGCCGAGCGTCGTCGACACACGTTGGGCAATCCGGTCCGCCGTGAGCGCTTTTGCGGTGGCACCGAGATCGATCAACGTGCCTGGGGGCACCCTTAGCGTCCTGTTGGCCCGATCTAGCTCGATACTGCGCCAGCCCACGACCGGGGACTCCTCGGGGAGGGAGCCAGAGACGCCTCCGGCGATCCGGGCGAAGTCCCGGTCATACCCGAGTCGGCTCACGGCATTACCGACTGTGGGGTCGACATCGCCATCAGTGGCTTCGGCTACCCGCAGCGCGACGGAGACGGCTTCGACGAGGCTTGAGCTGATAGTGACAGGGCGCCCCATGGCTCGTTGCACAACGGCGATCTCTGAATCAGCCCGGAAACGGCTGGCCGCTCTGTCAATGCGCTCGAGCTCATGGTGGAGAATGTCGATGGCGCCCACAAGAGCGTTCACATCGGTGACCCAGATCTCAGCCCGGCACCCGAGCCCAAGAGTCCGGTAGATGTGTTGGTTGTCCACGGGTGGAGCGTTGACCACCGTCGTCAACTGGCTCCCGAGACGACGGGTGCCGGTTGCTGAGACTGTGCGGGAGGGCTTGAGGGAGGTGACAACTGACCCGAGGAAGCTCCCGTGGCAGCGGTACTCGACGCTGGCGCCGATGTCGAAGAATTCTGAGTGGCGGTGTGGTGGCCCGGCAGGGCTTTGCCGAGGTAAAGCCCTAACACCCCTGTTATGGCGAGAACGCCTATACCGAGCGTCTTTGTGATCTTGGTAATCCGGTCCAGTGAGTCATCCCGTCGGATCCGCGCAATGCGGGAGTGATCCGGTGCTGGCCGTTGCTGTGAGCGTGCCATATGTTCCAGAGTAAGGAACTTTCCTGACGACTACATGACGAAGACTCCGAAAAATCTAAGGAGATTCTAAGACATCAACCCCGCGAATGGGCTGGGGTGGGGTGCGCAAGACTGGAGGCAGCCCCTCGCTCGTCGTGGGCACCCGAATCGCTGTTGCGGCGAGGCGGAGCCTTGCGCCACGTGACCTGCATCCGAGCGCCGCCATGAGGGGAATCCGCTATCAGCCAGGTGCCATTTGTTGCCCTCACGACCGAGTCGGCGATGGCGAGACCGAGTCCGGTTCCTGGGCGATCTTCGTCCGCGCGGTGAAAGCGGTCCATAATGAGCGTCCGCTGATCCGTCGGGATCCCGGGACCATTGTCATCGACTTGAAGAATGATCCGGTTACCCGTGGCGTGGACGCCCACCGTCGCCACTCCACCGATGCCGGCGAACTTGCATGCATTGTCGATCAGGACACCTATCAAACGGTCGACCCATTCGGCCTCCGCGTGCACGCAGAGGGGTTCATGCGTGTCGTCGAACGAGAGGGTGACTCCCTTCGTGGCGGCCACGGCTTGGAACCTGTCAGTACAGTTCCTCGCTATCTCGGTCAGGTCAACTGTCACGTCTGCAGCGATCTCCATGCCCCGGTCGTCCACCCGCGCCAGCCACAACAAGTCGTCGACAATTCGCCTGAGCCTGCGACTTTCGCCCGCGACGCGGCGTAGGACGGACCGGTACTCGTCAGGACTTCGGGATCGGGTGAGTGCCAGATCAACCTCAGCCTCAATGACGCTCAACGGGGTTCGGAGTTCGTGGGAGGCGTCGGCAGTGAACTCGGCTTGACGGCGTCGCACCAGCTCCAGGGGGGCGGAGGCCCGCAACCCGATGAGGAGCGAACCGACGAACATCACTACGAGGAGCGCGAGGCCAAAGATGAGCTCGGGAGTCATGAGGGCGCTACTGACTCGGTCAATTTGGGCGATGCTCTCTCCGGCAACCAACGTTTCCGATCCGTTCGTGACGGTTTGAATTCGAAAGGGAGTACCGCCAATGTCGACCGTACTGGCTCCTTTGCTCAACGTCGTATGAGGCAAGGACGGTGCTCCAGTAGTGACCGCGGTAATCGACCCTTGTGGACTCACTCTCCAGACGAAGATCGGCGCATCATCCTCATCCTGATCGTGGTGCGTAGAGAGAGGGGTAGTTCCGGCTCCGGTGATGCTGAGCTTTCCAATGTCGGCAAGCCGTTGTGCGAGTCGCACATCGGCTTGAGCGGTGAGTCTATGTACCACCACAAGATTGAACATCAGGGCGCCGATCACGTAGCAGGCGACGACAATAACGGTCGCCACAATCGCTACTTTGGCGGCGTGTGTTCGGCGGGATTCGCTGTTCCTCACACCGCAACCAATCGATACCCGCTTCCTCGGACCGTTTCGATCCGGGTCTGACTTCCCGTGAGCTTGGACCGAAGACGACCGACGTGAACGTCGATGGTGTTTGATCCCACAGCCTCGGCCTCGTCGTCCCAGACCTGCGTGGCAATTGTCTGACGCGTGACGACACTGGGAGATCGGCGGAGAAGGAGTTCGAGCAAAGCAAGTTCGGTCATCGTCAAGGAGACGACCTTCCCGGCCATCGACAGCTCTCTCGATGGGGGATTGAGGGTCAGGTCCCCACAGGACAGGACCGGGTCGAGGGTGAGCGGCGGTCTCCGCTGTAGGGCACTCAGGCGGGCCAACAACTCATTGAAGTCGAAGGGTTTCACCAAATAGTCGTCTGCACCGACATTGAGTCCCGTGACCCGGTCCGTTGGGGCGTCCCGGGCCGTCAGCATCAAGATGGGAGTGCGGATACCGTGTTCGCGGATGATCTGCAACACTTCGATTCCATTGGCCTTGGGCATGCGCCAGTCAAGGATCGCCACGTCATACTGGTATGCCCGAAGGTAAGCGATCGCCGCAGTGCCTTCCGCGACCGCGTCCACGACATAGCCATTCTCTCGCAACCCCCGCTCCAGCACGGCCCGGAGCGATGCGTCGTCTTCAGCCACCAGCATCCTCATTGTGGCGATCGCCGGCGAGGTTGGCGGGCATGGTGCCAGCATTTGGAAACCATTTTCATCAACGTAAACCCCAAAGCTTACGAATTCATGACGGAACGCGCCGTCCCTATTACGTCCGGCTGCGCGAGTCCGGGGCTGTAGCCTCGCGAGCCGCCTCAACTCGCCACATGGACGTTCCCCCTACACGGGTGCATTGGGGGGCCCGAAGTGGAGGCCAGATCGCCTGAACTCCGCATGCTTCATGTTGGCGTCAGGTCCGGCCCCTAGTATCGACGTCACAAGCGAGGCATGGCCGTGGGGCTAGCGACCGATCAAGCAAAGAGGGCGATGGCGAAGAGCCGAGCGCAGAAGCGATCTGGGTACCCCGTCCGATCATCGTCAAATCACGCTGTCGGGAAGCTCCGGTCGGACAATGACGAAGAGGATCTGCGCCGACCTTCGCCGAATGCGGTCTCGCCGTCACGCTTTGCCAGACTGTTGAGCACGCCCGGCGCCTCCCTGCTCGTCCTCAGGGCCTTCCTCGGAGTAACGTTCACATTTGCGGGGCTGCAAAAGCTTGCCAACCCGAACTTCTTCAGAGCGACGGCCCCGGGATCCTTCCAGCAACAGCTGCAAGGCTCGATCCTTACGAGCCCGCTCCATCATCTCCTCAACCCTGCTCTGCACGCCTCGACACCCGTGGCCCTGGTCATTTCCTTCGGCGAAGTAGCCGTCGGGCTTGGCACGCTCCTGGGCCTCTTCGGCCGCATCGCTGCAGTGGGTGGGTTGCTCCTGTCGTTCTCGTTCTTCTTGACCGTCAGCTTCAACGACAACCCGTACTACTATGGTCCGGATATCGTCTTTCTGTTCGCGTGGACTCCTTTTGTTCTCTCGGGCCCCGGAGCGTGGTCACTCGACGCACTGTTTGCGAAGCGTGCCGCGAGAGCTCTCGCTCTCCTTGAAGCAGCCACCAAGTCTGGCGGACCTGCAGCGCGGCAGCGGGCCTCGGAGCTCGAGCGGCGAGTCTTCCTGCAAAAGGCCTCTGCGGCAGGCGTCGTTGGGATAGCTGGACTCGTCACCGGGGGCCTCGTCGCAGCGATCGGTCGCCTCGTGGGCGGTTCGCCGCACTCAACATCGGCCGGTACGATCGGTCGAGGTGGAGCAAGTTCCACCACGAGCCCGAGCACTTCCAGCCAAAAGAAGTCCGGGACGACAACGTCAACGACAGCAGGATCGTCGGGTGCCGTCAGGCCGAAGGGAATCCGCATCGGGCCGGCGAGCGACGTTCCTGTTGGTGGTGCAGCGAGCTTTACCGACCCCAAGGAGGGGGTTCCTGCCCTCGTTGTCCAGGTTCGGACCGGAGTCTTCCGAGCGTTCTCGGCGGTTTGTCCCCACGCCGGATGCCAAGTGCAGTTTGACCAACAGAGCGATCTCTTCATTTGCCCGTGCCACGGGTCGGAATTCAACGGCTCGACCGGAGCCGTCCAACGTGGTCCTGCGGCGACCGGGCTGTCCAGTATTCCGGTTGCCCTCGGTTCAAACGGCCAACTGTACGTCGACGCCTGAGGTTCGACAGTTGTCCGTAGACAATGTGAACCCGGCTCTTGGTGCGAGTGGACGCGCTGATTCTGCCAAAATGAACCTCGGAAGGGCGCACGCCAGGAGGCGTGACAGCGCACCCACAGCGCCAATGAAGCCCCATCATATCGCCGACCATGAGAATCATGGGATGACTGACCGCACTCCGGTTGCGACGACCGGACAGGTTGCCCCTGGGAATGGAACGCGGGCGTCTCGCCGTCGACCCCGGCCGGGCCACGCGCCACGGCCGTGGGTTGCCGATGCCCTATCGGCGCTGGCCGGTCTCGGCTTAGGAATGACACTGGGACTTGTGATCACCGGAGAATCGCGCGGCTCGCTCGCCGCACCTGGTGGTTGGCTCATCGCCGGAGGGCGACTTGCCGGGTTCACTGGCGCCTACCTGATGTTGGTCATGGTCGTGCTCATCGCGCGCTTGCCCTGGCTCGAGCGGGCTGTCGGCCAAGACCGACTCGTCCGTTGGCATAGGCGCATCGGTCCGTGGCCGCTCGTTCTCATTGGCGCTCATGTCGTCCTCATCACGCTGGGCTATGCGCAACTGGCAAAGGTGGGTGCGCTCCACCAATTCTGGGTATTTCTCACCTCCTACCCAGACGTCCTCGCGGCTGGCGTTGGTTTCTGCCTTCTCGTCATGGCTGGGGTCACGTCCATCCGAGTTGCCCGCCGACACCTCAAATACGAGACCTGGTGGATCGTTCACCTCTACACCTACCTCGCGCTCGCACTTGCCTTCGCCCACCAGATCACAACCGGTGTCTCGTTCATCGGTCACCCACTTACCAGGGCGGTGTGGATCGCAATCTGGGCACTTACGGCTGGGGTGGTCATTGTGTTCCGTATAGCGCAGCCCATCGCACGGAGTCTGCGCCATCAGCTGCGTATCGCGACAGTCCGCGAGGAGGCACCGGGGGTATTTTCGGTCATCTGCTCGGGTCGTCGCCTCGATCGCCTCGCGGTCTCAGGCGGACAGTTCTTCAAGTGGCGGTTCCTCACGAAAGAACTGTGGTGGCATGCACACCCTTACTCGCTCTCCGCGCTCCCACAACCACCATTTCTCCGCGTCACGATCAAAGGCCTCGGCGACCAGAGCAGCGCCATCGCCGCACTCAAACGAGGCACCCGCGTGGCGATTGAGGGGCCGTACGGCGCGTTCACCCACCATGTGCGCGCTTCCGAGAGAGTCGCCTTGGTCGGCGCAGGAGTGGGGATTACCCCACTACGGGCCCTTCTGGAGGATCTCCCCGCCACAGTCGACGTGTCGCTGATCGTCCGCGCCTCGACTCCTGAGGACATCGTGCACCGCGACGAGCTCGCCGGGCTCGTCACGCATCGCGGCGGCCACTTCCATGAGGTCATAGGCGCGCGCCACGAGGTCCGCCTCGATGCGAGGATGTTGGGAGAGCTCGTCCCCGACCTCGCTGGACGCGATGTCTATATCTGTGGTCCGGGGGGCTTCAGTGAGGGCATTGTCGCGGCGGCCCTGAAGCTCGGAGTGGATCGCGACCGGATCCACGAAGAAACCTTCGCGTTCTAAGTCACGGAGGAAGCGACTCCCATGTCACAGCACACGAGGCAAACTCGATGAGACGGGCCCCGATAGTAATCGGCACGACCATCGCGGGGCTCGCTGGCGTGCTGGCCTTCCATACGCGGTCTGCGTCACTCACGCTGAGCTCTCTACCGGGCGTCTCTACAACTCGGAACTCTCCTACTTCTTCTGTTCCAGCGGCATCTCAGGGTAAAGGGTCGGGTGGCACCAGTTCTCCCGCGACGTCGAGTTCGACAACGACTCCTCCGCCAGGCACGTCGCCCGTCCCTTCTACGACGACAACGACGACAACGCAGCTTCCGACGAGCACGACCACCGCTCCGTCCACGTCCACGAGCACGACCTCGGCCACGCAGAGCGCCACAGGAGAAGCGGTAAACTACAACTTCGGGATCTTGTCGGTATCGGTTACTGCTTCCGGCAGGAAGATCACGAAGGTCTCGATTGCTTCTCTCGACGACGGTGGGAATGTTCGCTCCCAATCGATTGACCAGCAGTCGATCCCCATCCTTGAAGAACAGGCCCTGCAGGCTCAGAGCGCGAATATCCAGGGTGTCTCGGGCGCGAGCTATACGAGCGCCGGCTTCGAGAAGTCGCTGCAGTCGGCTCTCGGAAAGCTGGGCCTTTCGTGAAGCCGCCTTCACCGGCCGCAGGTGAAATCATCGATGGTCATCGCCGGGTGCACCATGAGGAACACGTGATGGGCACTGTTGTGACCATTGACATTTACGGCGGGGAGGATATGCCGGGAGACGAGACGTACCGGCGACTCGGCCACGCACAGACCATTCTCCAGCGTGCCGATACGGTATTCAGTACCTGGAAGGAAGACAGCCCTATGAGCCGCTTGCGCCGCGGAGAGATTACCCGCGAGCAAGCTCCCTCGGAGGTCGCTGAGGTACTCGACCTCTGCGCCAAGGCTCGTGAGATCTCCGATGGATGGTTCGACCCGTGGGCGATGCCCGGTGGAGTTGATCCGACGGGCTATGTGAAAGGTTGGGCGGCGCAGTGTGCGCGTGACGCGCTCGTCTCGACCGGAGTATCCGGCGCGATAGTGAACGCGGCAGGCGATATTGCAAGCTTCGGCGGTATGGGGTCTGCCCAGCCGTTCCGGATCGGCATCGTCGATCCCTTTTCTCGGAGCCAGCTCGCCTGCATCGTCGAACTCACCGGCGCGGTAGCGACTTCGGGCGCCTACGAGCGCGGGGACCATCTGATCGACCCTCACTCCGGGCAGCCGGCAGCGCGGGTCGCCTCGGCAAGTGTCAGTGGACACGATCTCGGTCTCGCTGATGCCCTCGCCACGGGGGTCGCGGTCGCTGGAGAACCGGGCCTGGCACTTGTCGAGCTGCTCGAAGGTTACGAGGCTCTCGTCATTCGATTCGACGGCACGATGCGCTGGACAGAGCACTTTCCGCTCGCCTCGCCGCCTTCCGCCGACCGGCAAAGGACAACGTCCGCACGTTGACGGAACCGCTCTCAAGGGGATTGGGGCCTCTCATCGTACGAGCAGGGCATCGGTCACGGCGTGGCTGAGTGCCGGAGGGTAAACATGCGGCATGCAAAGTCCCTCCGCTAAGGCCGCTGCCCGCACTCGTCGCCGCCAGCGCCGCCTGCGACGGACGCTGGTGGTAAGTGGTGTGGTCGCAGTGACACTGGCGGGCGTCATCATCAGCCTCTCGGGAGGAGGCGTTGCACACAATCCGAAGCTCTCGACGCACTCGGCGAGTGCCAGCCATCGACCACGGCCCGCCACTGCTCCATCCTCTATTGAAGCCGGAGTTGAGCCGTGGTCGCTGAGCGCGCCCGTGTCGCGCGAAGCGGTCGTGGCCAACGGTGCCGGATTGACGATCCTCGGCGGCCTCACGCCGCAAGGTTCCTCGCTGGCCGATGTCTCAACGGTCGACCTGCGTACCGGGGCCATATATGTCGCGGGCAGGCTGGCCAATGTTGTTCACGATGCCGCCGCTGCGACTATCGGTGGTCGGACGGTGGTCTTTGGCGGCGGGTCGCCCTCCACGGTTGCTGGCATCCAGTCCATCACGTCACCCACCATCGCGCCGATTGGCAACAGCACGGGCTCAACGACAGGGATGCTCCCGCAGCCTCGATCGGATCTGGCCGTGGCAACTGTCTCCGACAAGAGCAGGGGCCACGTCACGACGACGGCGTACATCGTCGGGGGTTACGACGGCACCAACTATCTTCCGAGCGTCCTGGCGACGGTCGATGGCAGGCACTTCTCCTCAGCCGGGACTCTGCCGGTTCCAGTCCGGTATCCCGCCGTCGTCGCGTTGGGCGGCAAGATCTACGCCTTCGGTGGAGAGACCGCTTCGTCCGGTTCGACCACCACAGCGACCGATGACATTCAAATGATTGACCCCAAGACCCACGAGGCCACCATCGTTGGTCACATGCCGCTGTCCATGTACGGCGCGGCTGCGTTCGTCATCCGCGGGACCATGTATGTTGCGGGTGGTCAGGTGCCGCAGGGGCCAACGCAGACGGAGATAGAGGCTTACGTCCCGCGCACGCATCGGATGCTGAATGCGGGACTGTTGCCCCAGGCGGTCGCCTTCGGCGGATATACCACGGTGGGCTCCGGCGGCTCGAGCATCGGGTACGTGGTCGGGGGTGAGGTGGCGGACCAATCAGGCACCGAGGCCGCCGGTGTCGCCTCAGGTCTCCTCCAGTCGGTGATCTCGTTGCGTCCGAGTCCCTATGGCGGTGCGGCAGGTTCAGCAAGTGCAGGCTCTCCGTACTCAGGAACGCTCCTCATCGCCGATCGCGGAAACGACCGCCTGATCGCGCTGAATGCGGCTCGGCAACTCACCTGGACCTACCCGTCGGCATCCATGCCGCCACCTCCGGGCGGTTTCTATTTCCCCGACGACGCCTTCTTCTTCAACAAAGGAACCGGCATCATCTCGAACCAGGAAGACAACCACACCATCGTCGAAATCGGGTATCCATCCGGGAAACTCCTCTGGCAGTACGGCCACCCCGGTGTTCCCGGAGCTCAGCCGGGATATCTGGATCAACCGGACGATGCCTACCTCTTGAAGTCTGGGATCGTGACCGTGGCGGACGCGTCCAACAACCGGATCTTGTTCATTTCACCGGCCAAGACAGTGATCGGGACGATCGGGAACGGGGTCGATACCCACAATCCGCCCACCTCCATCGCCTACCCCAATGGGGATACACCGTTGGCCGATGGCAACGTCCTCGTGTCAGAGATCAACGGGTCTTGGATCGACGAGTACACCCAACAGGGAAGGTTGGTCTGGACCGTACAGATGAGCAGTGTGAATTATCCGTCTGATCCACAGCAACTTGGCCCGAATCTTTACCTC
>OBLU010001038.1_pt1 | contig 25950 bp, 19 predicted proteins | sample 1518681 | NCBI WGS metagenome assembly OBLU01 (sample SAMEA3539304, study PRJEB22396) | soil metagenome | biome: tundra; feature: field; material: soil | place: USA | collected 2010-05 | depth 0.15 m
CCATGCGGCGCACCGAGGCGCTGTGCAGCAAGTGCGACGCCCACCTGGGCCACGTCTTCGAAGACGGCCCCAAGCCCACCGGCTTGCGCTACTGCATCAACTCCGCCGCGCTAAAGTTTACGCCGGAAAAGCCGTAAACACTGGATTATCGAGGCTCGCCAAACCTAGAGACAAATGGGCTGCTGATGAACGATGATGAACGCGGATAAGACCAAGAATGCTTATCCGCGTTCATCAGCGGCCATTTCTCTTTCGCTCCCCAATATCCACTCCGCCGCGTCCCCCAGCGATTCCGCCACGAAATCCGGCGCGTGCTCCGGCGCCCGCTCGCCATAACCGCGCTCGATGAATACGGTGCGGACGCCCGCCGCGGCGCCGCAATCGATATCGCGCCAACGGTCGCCAACCAGGAAGCTTTGCCGCAGATCCACCGCGTGACGCGCCGCTGCCTCCAACACCATCCCCGGTTTGGGTTTGCGGCATAGGCAACGCGCCGCATCGTCGTGCGCGCATACCAGAAACTCGTCGATGGGCAGCGCCTCTCCGAGGGCGGCATTGATCCCATCCACTACAGCTCGTGTCTGCGTGCCGCGCGCGATGTCGGGCTGGTTCGTAACCACAATCAACAGGTAACCCGCCTGTTTCAGGCGGCGCAACGCCTCTTCGGCATCGGGATAAATCGCCAGTTCGGCCAACCCGGCGGGCGGCCGCGGTATGCCGTCGCGCATGGTGAACCGGTTGAGCACCCCGTCGCGATCCAGGAAAACGGCCTTCGTCACTTCACCGATTCCCACTTGGTTTCCGCCTGCTTGAGCGCCGGATGCGTCACCAGCAGGTGCCAGATCACCGCCTGAAACGCTTCGGCGTGCGGCGTGACGTGTTTGGCGTTGACGGTGGGCACAATCACGCAGGCATCGGCGTGCTGCGCCGTGTAACCGCCATCGCGCCCCACGATCCCGGTCACCTTCGCGCCGGTGGTCCTGGCGTATTGAATGGCGGCGACAAGATTCGGGCTCACCTGCTTCTCCAGATTGCCGCCGCCCACCGACAAGATCAGCAGGGCATCCGTCTCGCGCAGGCGGCTGACCCGCAGCCAGCCTTCGAACACTCCGGCCCAGCCTTCATCGTTGGTGCGCGCCGTCAGTTCGCTGACGTTGTCGGTAGGGGCGTAGGCTTCCAGCCCGCAGATCTTGCGGAAATCGTTGACCGCATGCGACGCATTGGCCGCGCTGCCGCCGACGCCCAGGATGAACAGCCGGCCGCCGCTCGCGCGGCATTCCGCCAGCGTGGCCGCCATGCGTTCCACCGCTGCCACGTCGATCCGCGCCAGGATTTCGGCGGCTTCCCCCAGGTACTGTTCGGTAAATGTCATGATTTCAAAAACTCTCCGAGATCGTCGATGCCCTCTAACGAGCCGATTTCATAGAACCGCTCAGGCGATTCCCAGGCGGCGAGTTGGCCGCGCCGCAATAAACCCTGATAGACCGCGGCCAGATCGCTCGGCCGGTCCGCCGGCACGTCGTCGAAGGCCGCTCGCTGGAAAACCCCGAGACCATAATCGATATGGCGCATCGCGGGCGTCCGGTTCGCTTTATCGTATGCCAGAATGCGGCCCCCGGTAAACTCCACATTGCTGGTGTCCCAAAGACCTTCGTTGCGGTAGACCGACATCAGGCCGAGTTTGCCGGATTCGCCGAACGCCCGTAGCGCGGCGCCGTAGTCGCATGGCAGGTAAGAATCGCCGTAGATAACGGCGAACGCGTCGCCCAGCATGGGCAGCGCCCGCTGAAGAGCGCCCGCCGTGCCGAGCAATTGGGGTCCATCGAACGCATACTCCACCTGTAGCCCAAAGGCGCCGCCGTCGCCCGCGAACGCCTGAATCTTCTCACCGAGGTAGCCCACCAGAAGCACCACGCGCGCGAAGCCATGGCGGCGCAGCAAGCGCAGTTGGTGCGCCAGGAAGGGTTCGCCCGCCACGTCGATCAGTGCCTTGGGGACGGTTTCGGTGATGGGCCGCAGGCGTGTGGCGAGGCCGCCGGCGAGAATGGCGATCGGCAGCATGAGTCAGGAACGCGGCGCCCGTGCGGGCGTCCCGGCGTAAACCGTTTCCACAATCCGCAGCATGGCTTGCGCGTCTCCAATCCCGGGGTCGGGTTGGCGCCCCAGGCGAATATCCTCCAGGAAGGCGGCGTTTTCGGCGTGCCAGGAATCGTCGGCCATGGGGTATTCCCAGCCAAGCGTTTCGGGAGGTCCCATCTCCGGCGACATTTTGTACCAGGTGAGCCGCTCGGGGCCGTAGCTGCCGCCCAGCCCGCTGATTTCGAGCTTGCCCACGCGCCCCGTAATCTCGAAGCTGAAAAGGTTCTTCCACTCCGTCCAGCCGGCGTGCAGGAAAGCCACCTGCCCAGCGGCGGTTTCCAGCAGCAGGAACCCGTTGTCCTCCACCGGCATGTCCCAGAAGTAGGTGCGGGCGCGGCCCCGCACGCTCGGAAAATCGCCCAGGAACCAGCGGGAAAGATCGATCAGGTGCGCCCCCTGGTCGATTAGTTCGCCGCCGCCGGAGAGCGCCGGGTCGGCGCGCCACTCGCGATCGTAGCCGGGGCGCCCACCGTGCCCATAGCGGCCGCGGATGAACATCATTTCGCCCAGCGCGCCGCTTTCGAAGATCTCGCGCGCCTTGCGGAACGCGCGGTGATACCGGTGGTTGAAGCCCACGCGGACCAGCGCGCCGGTGCGGCGGGCGGCCTCGGCCACGGCGTCGAGTTCCTCTGCGCGGCAGGCGCCCGGCTTTTCGATCAGCACGTGCTTTCCGGCGGTAGCCGCTTCAGCCGCAATCGGCGCCAGTTGATTATGCGTGGTGGCGATGAAGACCGCGTCCACATCGGCGCGACGCACCGTCGCCTGCCAATCGGTGGATGCTACCGCTCCCCTGGTGGCGGCGGCCAGTTGCGCGGCGCGCGAAGCTTCGATATCGCAGCAAACCGTCACGCTCCCGGGCGGAAGGAACGCCGCGCGCTTGCGCCCTATCAGCCCGCATCCGACGATGGCCGCGCGTACTCCTGTTTTCGGGGTCAAACTGCATTGTAACGCCCGAACTCGGCACGTCGCTTACCCACTACCGGATCTCGGGCGGTGCAGCACCCGCCGTAGCCGGCGCCAGTTCGAAACGGTCGATGCGTGCTCCCGGCGTCCGGCCGACGATTCGCACCGTGTGGGTCCCCACGCCCAGGTATAGCGGGACTGCCATCTTCTCGGTAGCCCAGGATCGCAACGGCCCTTCCTTGGAGGGATGCAGCGCCATGTCCCGCATGTTGGCCTCGTCCACGAGGATGGTGAAGCCGCCCGTGCGCGCCGGCCACCAGCAGACCGCGCTCAGCAGGTAGGCGCCGTCGGCCGGAATCTCAATGCGGTAGGTGGCGCTGGCCGCCGGGGAGACAAAATCGCGGAAATTGGTGATGCTGTCGCTCTCGGGCCTGGCTTCGGCTGCCGCCACGCCCACGTACTTGCCCTGCCCGGCGGAGGCGTCCTCGCCGACGGAGAGTGGCGGAGTAATGGACTCCGCCGCTTCGGCTTCCACTCGCACCGCCTGTGCGGTCCCGGCGGCTGGCGGAAGCGCGTTGCCGCGCCCCAACAACCCATTGGTATATTCCAACCACCCGTGCAGCCCCTGGGTATCGTAGGTTGCGCCGGTGCGCAGTTGCTTCGCCTCGCGAGCGATGCGGATGTCGGCCTCGACGTCGGGCAGGTAGCGCTTCCAGTCAAACTGGCCGAAGAGCCAGACCTCGTGCGGCACGTAGTGGTTCTCCGTGGCCGCCACCACGCCGCGCCAGAACTTGGCAGCGAGTTCCAGGTTTCCCACGGCTTCGATCTGTTCCGCCGGTGCGCCTCCGAACATCCACCGGGCGAGGTGCGCGGCGCCGCGCAGTTTGGCGGCGTAATAGAGGCCGAGGTTGCCGTACGCCATCAGGTCCATTTCGGTGCAGGCGAACTCCTTGGCGCCGCGTTCCAGATGGCTGCGGGCGCTTGCGGCCAGAAGCAGCGTGCGTGCGCCGTAGTGCTCCAGACGGTCAGCCACCTCCAGCGGGCCCACCTTTTTCGAACCCGCCACGAACTCCGGGATGTTTGCCATTTCCCCGCCGATGGTGTTGTTGAAGATATACGTGCGGATGTCGTGGTACATGGCGGCGCGCCGGTAGTTGACCCGGGGCTGCTCGTACGAGGTATTCCAACTGCCGATGGAGCCTTCCGGGTACCAGTCGCCGTTCATGTAGTTCCAGTGGTACGAGGTGATCAACGGGGCGATCTTGCCGGACTGGTGCATGGCCTCGTAGACGTCATCGCCCGCCGCTCCGAAGCGCCGCCGGAAATGCCCCAGCCAGGTGGCATCGGGTTCGGCGGCGTTGTAGCCCACGCGTCCCCAGAGCATGTAGCGGAACCAGTGCTTCTCGAATTTGTATTGCCAGTCCAGGTGCGCTTTGGCGGCCTCGGTGTGTATGCGGTCCACGCCGGGCACGTCCACCTCCGAGCCTTCCACGAAGCCGGCCGTATCCGGACCCGCCATGTGGCGCACGGTTTCGCGGACGAAATCGGGGTCGCCCCAGCGGAGGATGAACAGGTCGTCGTTGCGCAGGTGCCAGAGCAGGCGGTAGCGGCCGTGGGCTAGCGCCACCCATTTCGGGTCGAGCACATGCGGCTCCACCGACGAGTACATGTGCTCGCCGTTGAACTTGATATCCAGGTACACGGGGCCGGGATAATTGGCGGCTGCCAGCATGGCGGCGAGAGGCTCGGGTTCCGCCTGCCAGTAGCGCAGGATGAACGGCACCGGCCGCGCCAACTGCTTCAGCGCCGCGAGGTAGGTGTCGGCAATCCAGTCCATTTTCTGCTTCGCCGTCATCACGTCCATGCGCTCTCCGGCGGTGGTCCCCAGGCCGGTGAGCATGGGATAGGTGGCGAACAGCGCCTTGATGGCCTCGCGCTGGTAATCGCGGACCAAAGGCGAGTCGAAGCCGGCGGCCGGAACGCGGTGCTGCTGGGCGAAGGCGCGCGAGACATGGATGTTCCAGGTGACCAGGTACGTGTCCAGTCCCCGGTCGGCGGCCATCTGGAATAGTTGACGGAAGAACGCGATGTTGCTGTCGAGTTCGGCCGCCGGCACGTCCGCCGCCTCGGGATACTTGGGGATCCGCACCATCCGCCCGTACGGATGGGCGCTCCAGAAGGTGATGGCGTTGTACCGGTTGCGCGCCGCCATGTCCAGGAACTTGCGCCAGTAATCCATGCTCCAGAACCACTGGTTGTTGGCCAGGTCCTCCTCGGACAGATAGCCGGTGCCGGGCAAGGGAACGTTGAACTTGAGGGCGCGGACGGGGAGCGAGGGCTGCTCCTCTTTGTCGCGCACCTGGGCAGTGAGTTCCAGTTGCTCGGCGAAATCGAGCGCCCCGTACATGGCGCCGCGGGCGTCGCCGCCGATGACCGCATAACCGCCGGAGACCGCGCGGATGCGAAAAGATTCCGGTTTCAAATCCTTCGCCACGGAGATCGCGATGCGTCCCAGGGAAAGGCCGCCGGCGGCGCTGCGAATCGCGGTGGCGCCGAATTCGCCCATCGGACCGGGAACTTGATTGGTCACTTCAGTTGCGGCAACCGCCGTGAATGCCAGCAGCAAACACATGCTGCCGGCAACTGGAACCGAGCGCCTCATACGATACCTCCGGGCCGGAAAATCGCCTTTCGCCATGATATCGACATGATACACTCTGCTCATCGGAAAGGAACCCGATACGATCCGGCAAATCACCCTCGGCCTGCTGTGGGCAGCCGTCTCCTGCGCGCAGCCTCTCGCACTGCGCGGGATCACGCATGTCGCATTCCGTACCGCCGACCTGCCTGCGTCGGCCGCCTTCTACCAGCGTTTGGGCTTCGAACAGGCGTTCCGTTTCGACGATTCCGGCAGGACCGCGGTGGACTTCCGGAAGATCAACGACCACCAGTTCATCGAGTTGTACCCGCGCACCGCCGATTCCCAGCCGCTCGGCCTGATGCACATTTGCTTCGAGGCCGATGACCTCGCCAGGTTGCGCGCCGAATATCTGAAGCGGAATCTGCAGCCGACCCCCGTCAACAAGGCGCGCGCCGGCAATCTGCTCTTCTCCATTCACGACCCGGAAGGGCAGGTGCTCGAATTCCTGCAATACCTGCCGGGATCGCTCCATTTCGAAGATCGCGGCCTTCATCTGGGCGAGCGCCGCATCTCCGAGCGCCTGGTGCGGGCGGTGGCGAACGTCCGCTCCGTGACTGCCGCGCGAGCATTTTACTTGGGAAGGCTCGGCTTCGAGGATCACGGAGGCGGCAGGCTGCTGATTCCGGGCAATTCCGGGGCGGAAGTGGAACTCCAGGAGACGCCGGCCGAGGCCCGGCCGCGCATTGTATTCGCGGTGCCGGACGTGGCGCGAGCCACGGAAGAACTGCACCGCCGCGGCCTGGCGCCGGTGGCGTCAGAGGGCGCGGTCCAAGTGGTCGATCCGGATGGCGCAGTGATTGTTTTTGCAGCGGAAGCAGCGCCCGGATGGACCTCCGTGGCCGATCGCCTGATCGGCGCCGCGGCGGAATCTTATCCGTTCAACTGGGGCGAAGGCGTCCAGATGATGGGTCTCATGAAGGCCGCCCGCGCGACGCACGACACCCGATATGTCGACTTCGTGGAGAAATGGGCGCGGACCTACGAAGCTCAGGATGTCCCGACGCTGCTGGATATCGGGCCATCCGTTCCCAACCCCGCACGCCGCGCATACTGCGGCCACTGGAGCCCGGCGAGCGCGGTTCTCTATCTCTATCAGGACCGGCGCAAGCCGGAGCACCTGAAACTGGCGCGGGACGTGGCCCAGTTCATCGAAACCGGCGCGGAGCGCAGTCCGGAAGGCGGCCTCGGGCATTGGCAGGGAAGCCACCAGCTCTGGGTCGACACCTTGTATATGGCGTGCCCGCTGCTCGCGGGCTTGGGCCAGACCGAGCGCCAGCCCGGGTACATCCAGGATGCCGCCAATCAGATCGCTGTGTATGCGCGCCACCTCCAGGACCCGAACACCGGACTCTTCTACCACATGTGGGACTGGCAGACCGGCACGCATTCCGAGGGCTTCTGGGGCCGGGGAGACGGCTGGGTGCTGATGTCGCTGGCGGAAACCATGGAGGCCATGGACCCGCGCGACAAGCAATACCAGGCGCTGGCTGTCATCGCGCGGGAACTGGCCAAAGGTCTGGAGTCCACGCAGGATGCCGGCGGGCTCTGGCACACCGTCCTCGACGACGCCGGAAGTTATCCTGAGTGCTCGGCCACGGCGATGTTCTCTTATGGCATGCTCAAGCTCGTGCGCCTACACGTTTTGCCTGCCGCCTACAATGCCCCGGCGCTCAAAGCCTGGCGAGCGATTAACGACCGGTACGTCAAGGACGGCCTGGTGATCGGTGTCTCCGCCGGCACCGACCCGAAAGGAGCCGACGCCTATCGCAGCAAGCCGGTGGGCACGGAAACATGGGGCACGGGCGCCTACCTGCTGGCAGCCAGCGAGGTAGCTCGAAATCCGAAGTGACAACGCTATGACCGACTTCTGGAAAGACGATGCGGAACTATTCGCCCTGGCTCGCGGCGAACTCTTCACTGCCGTGGTCGGGGACGTCATGGACAAACTGGGGTTGCAGCATCAGTTCCTGCCGCCGGCGATCCAGCCCCTGGAACGGAGCATGGTGGCCATCGGGCGGGCAATGACCGTACTGGAGGCCGATTTCTTCGAGGAAGCCGCCGGCGCAAGTCGCAATCCGCTTTCCAGCCGGCCGTTCGGTTTGATGCTGGACGCGCTGGACGACCTGAAACCCAATGAAGTCTACATCTGCACGGGAGGCTCCCCACGCTACGCGCTATGGGGAGAACTGATGAGCGCCCGCGCCATCCATTGCGGCGCCGCGGGCGTAGTAGTGGACGGCTATTCCCGCGATACCAGGGGTATCCTGCAACTCGGGTTCCCCTGCTTCTCCCATGGATCCTATGCCCAGGACCAGGGCCCTCGCGGGAAGGTGGTGGACTACCGCGTGCCGATCGAAATGTCGGGTACGCGCATCGGTCCCGGCGATATTGTCTTCGGCGACCTGGATGGCGTCTGCATTGTTCCCCGGGAAGCGGAGCGGGACGTCTTTCGAGGGGCGTTCGAAAAAGCCCGTGGGGAGAAAACCGTCAGGAAGGCCCTGGAGCAGGGAATGCCGGCTCGCGAGGCGTTCGAGAAATTCGGCATTCTTTAGCGAGAACACGGGCGGACCAAGCCCGCTGGCCGCCGGTGCCGGCCGTTAAGTGGACCTTTGTGCGCCCTGGCGGTACCACTGAATCGTGGCGGCGAGTCCCTCCGGTAAGGTGGTCCGCGCACGAAATCCGAAGCAACGTTCCGCGCGGGTGGTGTCCAGGCAGCGCCGCGGTTGACCATTCGGCTGGCTCGCATCCCACACGATGCCGCCTTCATAACCGCAGAGGCGGGCGATGGTTTCCGCCAGATCGCGGATGGAGATTTCTTCCTCGGTCCCCAAGTTGACGGGTTCGGCGCCGTCGTATCTTTCGGCCGCCAGGACAAGGCCTTCCGCGGCATCGGCGGCGTAAAGAAAAGCGCGTGTAGCGGAGCCATCACCCCAGCACACGATGTCCCTGGAGCCGTTCTGCCCGGCTTCGATGCACTTGCGAATCAGTGCCGGGATCACGTGGGACGTTTGCAGATCGAAGTTGTCGCGCGGGCCGTAGAGATTCACCGGGAGCAGGTAAATGGCATTCATGCCGTACTGCTGGCGGTAGGCTTGACACTGCACCAGCAGAGCTTTCTTCGCAATTCCGTAGGGGGCGTTGGTTTCTTCCGGGTAGCCATCCCAGAGCGCCTCCTCGCGAAAGGGCACTGGCGTGAACTTCGGATAGGAACAAGTGGTTCCCACCACGATCGTCTTCTCCACCGGATTGCGCCGGGCATATTCGATCAACTGGATGCCCATGATGGCGTTGTCGTAGAAGAAGCGCCCCGGATTATTGCGGTTGGCGCCGATGCCGCCAACCACGGCGGCAAGATGGAACAAGACTTCGGGACGCGCATCGGCGAACATGCGCTCCATGCCGGAGGTGGTAGTTAAGTCGTAATCCTCGCGGCGGGGGACGAAGATCTCCCGGCACCCGCGCCGTTCGAGCGCCTGCACCAGGAAGGACCCGAGGAAGCCGGCGCCACCCGTAACGCAAATCTTTTTCCCGAGCAAAGGAGAGGGATCGCTCATTACGATATTCAGAGGACAAAGCCGGACGCCGACGCATCCCGATGGAACATCTTGACGGTATCGAGCGAATACTCGTGGAGGTCTTTTCCGGCGAGCGTAAGCTTCTGCAAAATATCGTTCGTCACCGTGATGATGTGACAGCCGATTGCGTCGGCTTGAAACACGTTCAGGAGTTCGCGAGGGCTCGCCCAAATCAGTTCCTGGTTGGGGTGAGGGCGCATGATTTCGAGCGCGGCCTGCATCAACGGCAGCGGGTCGAAGCCGGTGTCGGCAATCCTGCCGGCGAAGACGGAGATGCAGGAGGGAGGGCCGCCGGCCAACGCGGCGCTGATCTCACGAACCTGATCGAGCGGCATGATGGCGGTTACGTTCAGCTTGACGCCCGACTGGGAGAGGCGCCGGACCAATTCGGCCGAGCTCTGCGCCCTGGTATTCGTGACCGGGATCTTGACGTAGACGTTGGGGCCCCAAGCGGCAATTTTCCGGGCCTGGCGCTCCATCTCGGTGAAGTCGTCGGCGAAGACCTCGAATGAGATCGGGCGGTCCGGAATGGCTTCCAGGATGTCGCGCGCGAAGGCTTCGTAGGCGGCGATTCCCGCCTTCCGCATCAGCGTTGGGTTGGTAGTGAATCCACGGATGTAAGGCTGGGCGTACAGCTGAAGCATGGCGGCCTTTTCGGCGCCATCGGCAAAGATTTTGACCTTCAGTTCCGGAACCACCATCGACAGCGTAAGTATAACTCATGGCGAGCAACTGCCAGCCGCGCCGGTCACGCGCGCAACAAACCCCGCATGTTATGTCCCGCCTGGAACAGTGCGTTGGCGGCAAACCCCGCTTCCGCGTTACCATCGGAAAAATGCGCTTCCCATTGCTTCTGCTCGCCGCGGTATGGCTGCCGCTCTGCCCCGCGCAAACGGTACCCACTCCGGAATCGGTGCTGGGACACAAGCCGGGCGACGATTTCTACCTGGCGAACTACCAGGAATCGCGCGACTACTTTCGCCGCCTCGCCGCCTCCAGCAATCGCATCAAGCTGATCACCGTCGGCAAAACCACGCGCGGGCTCGACTGGGAAATCGCCATCATTTCCTCGCCCGCGAACCTGGCGGCGCTGGACCGCAACAAGCAGATCTCGCAGCGCCTCGCCCACGGCCGCGGCCTCGACGACGCGGCGGCGCACGCCCTGGCCCGCGAAGGCAAAGCCATCGTGCACATCGATGGCGGCCTCCATTCCACCGAAGTCGCCGGCGCGCAGCAATCCATTCTCCTGGCTTACAAGCTGGTCTCCGCGCAGGGCGATCCCGATATCGACGCCATCCTCGACAACGTCATCCTCATGCTCTGGCCCACGCTCAACCCCGATGGCCAGGAAGAGGTGGTCTCCTGGTATCGCAAGAATCTGGGCACGCCGTTCGAAGTCTCTCCCCTGCCCGATCTCTACCAGGAGTACGTGGGCCACGACAACAACCGCGACGGCTACATGAACAACATGCTGGAATCGCGCAACGTGACGCGCACGGAGCTGGAATGGGATCCGGTGATTTTCTACTGCCATCACCAGACGGCCCCGTTTCCCACGCGCATCTTCATTCCGCCCTTCACCGAACCGATTTCGAGCAACATACACCCGCTGATGGCGCGCTGGCTGAACGTGCTCGGCATCGATATGGCCGCCTGGCTGGACGAACACGGCATGCCCGGCGCGGTGCACCGCGTGGGCTTCGACAACTGGTATCCGGGCTTTCTGGATTTCACTCACATTTTCCGCAATTCCATATCGTTCTTTACCGAGACCGCGCTCTACTCTTACGCCACGCCGCACTTCTACACGGTCAACGATTTTCCGAAGGACCGGCAGGGTCTGCGCAGCGAGATCTTCTATTCCAGCCCGTGGAAGGGCGGATGGTGGCGGCTGGGCGACGCCGTGCGCTACATGCTGGGCGCTTCGATGTCCGTGCTGGATACCGCCGCCAAGCACCGCGAGACGCTGCTCTACAATCGCTACCAGGCCGCCCGGGACAACATGGAGCGCTTCCGCCAGGAACCGCCGTACGCCTACGTGATTCCGCGGGAGCAGCGCGACGCTCCCACGGCCGCCATATTGATCGACAAGCTGCTCACCAACGGGATTGAAGTCCACCAGGCGGCGCAGCCCTTCGCCGCCAACGGCCGCGAGTATGCCAACGCCTGGGTAGTGTTGATGGATCAACCATTTTCCCCGCTGGTGAAGGAACTCTTCGAAGCCCAGCAGTGGCCCGACCTCCGGACCACGCCGAACGGCCCTCCCGTCCGTCCCTACGACGTGGCCGGCTGGACCCTACCCATGCAGATGGGCGTGGAGGTGGCCGCCGTGCTGCAGCCGGTCACCGCGCAGCAGCGCGCCGTGCTGCGGCCCATCGATGCCGCCACACCGCCGGCGGGCGCGGTTCAGGGAAGCGGCGCGTTCTTCACGCTCAGCCGCAACAGCAATGCGAGTTTCCAGGCGCTCAACGAAGCATTGGCAGCGGGAGGGCAGGCGAGCTTTGCCAAAGGCGACATCGTGCTTTCCGGCCTGGACGCCGCGCGCGCCGCGGCGCTGGCGCGCAAACACGCCGTGGCCCTGCAGGCAGTGGCCAAAGCTCCCGCCGATGCCGCCGCCATCAAGAAGCCGCGGGTCGGATTGTACCGCCCCTGGGCGCCATCCATCGACGAAGGCTGGACGCGCTGGATCCTCGGAGAGTACGGCTTCGCGCCGATTACGCTGCGCAATGGCGATGTACAGGCCGGCCATCTGCGGGAGCGCTTCGACAGCATTCTGATCGCCGATTCCAGCCAGCGCTCGATTATGGAAGGCTATGCGCCCGGCACCATTCCGGGCGAGTACGCGGGCGGCATCGGCGAGCCGGGGGCCGAGGCGCTGCGCGACTTTGTGCGCGAGGGCGGGACGCTGATCGCGTTTAACAACGCCAGCCTGTTCGCCATCGAGCAGTTCCACCTTCCAGTGACCAACTTATTGGGCAGCCTCACTCCGGAGCAGTTCTACTGCTCCGGCTCGCTCTTGCGGGTGGAACTCCGCGATATGGCGCATGCCGCCGTGCAGGGATTGCCGCGCGAGCCCATCGTAATGTTCGAACGTGGGCCGGCGTTTGAGACCAAGAGCGGATTCCGCGGCGCCGTGCTGGCAAGTTACCCGCGCGACCGCAATCCGCTGGAGAGCGGCTACCTGCTGCACCCCGAGCGCATTCAGGGCAAGGCTGCCGCGCTCGAAGTCTTCTACGGCGAGGGCCGCGTGTACCTGTTCGGATTCCGCCCGCAGTGGCGCGGCCAATCGCACGGCACGTACAAATTCTTCTTCAATGCGATCTACGATTCGCCCGCGTCCGCCAAGCCGACTGCCGCGCCGCGCGCGGCGGTAGCGGCGGCCAGTCCGCAGCAGGAGAGCTGGCGCGCTGTCGTGGCCAAAGTCCGCGCGGATCTGACGGCCATCCTGCAACAGAACCGGGCGTTTTTCGCCGCCAAAGGACCGGCTGCCGTGGAAGAACGCGCCAAGCTCAACGCCGCCGTGGACCAGTTCGAGCGCGACCGCATCCAGGAAGTGCAGGACACCGCCGCGGGGTTCGATGACGCCGGGCGGCGGAAGGCCGGCGATATGGTGCGCGCCATGCGCCGCGCCGCCGCTGAGTTGCGTACCAAAGAAATCGAAGCAGCGGTGGACGCCGATGGCCTGGCGGAGCGCTACGGCATCGAGTAGCCAGGCTGCATAGAGCAGCAAAACCGCATAAAATGGCATTCCGAAAGGACCCGCGCTGCGGTACGCGGAGCCCGCAGGGCGAAAGAGAGTAGCCCACGGCGCGCAGCCGTGGGTAGCAGAGGGCACATTGGCCAGCCCCGGAACGGGGCGAAAGCAGGCACCTCTGCACAGTTCTTCCGCCCCGTCCCGGGGCTCGTGCGGGGCCATCGTTCTTCCAGTGCTGGCGCACTGGGCTACATTCTTTCGCCCTGCGGGCTGAGCGCATGAAAATCGTCGCGGCGCGCAACGAAATTAGAGCAAATAATAAACGCCGCCCGCTAATTGCCTTTCGCCTGGAAGAGAAGCGGGGCCAGGTCGGTAAGGTTCTGCCGCCACAGCGGCCAGACGTGGCCGATGTCGGGGATTTCGATATAAGTGAGCTTGACGTCCTGAGCGTTCAGCCAGTCGCGGAATTGCCGGTTCACGCCCACCAGGTTGTCGGCGGTGCCGCAGGCGACCCAGAGCAGGCGGATTTGGGAGTTGGCCTTGGCGTCGAGCTGCGGGAAGTTCCTGGGCATCGCCTGGGGCTCGATGGTCGACGGCCCACCCCGTCCGCCGCGTCCCGCCCCGGCGGGCGCCGCTCCCGGGGTCGCCGCGCCCCGCGCCCCCGGCCACATGACGTAAGCGCCGCTAAAGGAGCCGATCCAGGCGAACTTGTCCAGGTGATTCAGGCCCACAAAGGTCGCCTCGGCGCCGCCCATCGACAGGCCGGCGATGGCGCGTTCCCCGCGCTCCCGGGTCACGTGGTACGCCTTCTCCACTTGCGGCATCACTTCTTCCACCACCGTACGGGCGTAAGCCGGGATCATGTCCGGGCCCATCGCGCCGCCTGGTCCGCCGGAGTTGCCGTAGCCCAGCGGATTCACCATGATCATCGGCTTAGCCTTGCCCTGCGCGATCAGGTTATCCAGTATCACGTTGGCCGCACCGGTGGCGATCCACGAACCGGCTTCGTCGCCCAGACCGTGGAGCAGGTAGAGCACCGGGTACGCCTCCTTGCGCTTAGGGTCGTAGTTGGCGGGTGTGTACACCCAGTAGTCGCGATCGTCGCCGGCCACCGCGGAATGGTAGAAATGCCGTGTCACCGCGCCCCGCGCCACGCCGAGGGCGGGCTCCCAACTGACCGCGCCGGGAACATGCACCAGGCTCGATCCGGCGCTCCCGTAGGAGGTCTTGAACAGCGGGTTTCCCGGGTCGTTCAGGGTAATGCCGTCGGCGGAAAACGAATACGTGTAAATGTCGGGCTTCAGGGTGTCGGTGGTGGCACTCCAGACGCCCTGTTCATCCTTCTGCATGGCGATGCGCTCGCCGATGCCGGTGACGAAGACTTCCTTGGCATTGGGGGCGCGCAGGCGGAAGGTAATCTTGCCGTCGGCGGAAACTTCCGGCGACTTTACGGGGGGAGTGCCGCGGCCCGGCGCTTGCGCCGCGGCAGTCCACACGGCACCGAGAATCAGTATTGCGGTCCTTGTTTTCACGAGAATGCTCCGCCACCAGCGTGTACAGGTGTGGGGCGGGTTGTCAACCTAAGTGGGGCGGGCAATCTTGCCCGCAGCCGCCTTTCCAGGCGGCCCTGTCGGGCCGTGCGCGAGTTTTCGCCTCCGGCAAGCGCCGGCTGAAAGCCGTCCCCAGAGGGGACCCCAGCCAGGAGTGGCTGCCCCACAGTGGCCTTTCAGCCGCAGCCTATAGCGCTTGCTTGACCGCCGACAGCAGATCGGCTTCCGCGGTGAAGCCTTCGAAGCGCTTCACCTGCCTGCCGCTGCGGTCGAAAACCAGCGTAACCGGCAGTAGATCCAGCTTGTATTGCTGATTGAGCGACTCCGCGCCCAGCCCCACGGGGTAATCCATCGGGTGTTTCTTGAGGAAGGGCCGGACGCGCCCGGCCTCCTCGTCCATCGAGATGGCGAGCACGGCGACGCCCTGAGCGGCGAAGTCCTTGTGCAATTTGTTGAAACTCGGGATCTCCCGAATGCAGGGCACACACCACGTCGCCCAGAAGTTTACGACCACGACTTTGCCGGAGAGAGCGGCGATATCCACGTTGCCGCCTTCCAGTTTCGAAGCCTGGGGCAGGAAAGAGGATGCCGCGGCGGTCGCCGCCGGCGCGGCTACGGGCGCCGGCTTGTTCAAGAACGCCAGGTATTCCGCCGCATCTCCGGTGGAGCCGGGGAATTCGGCGAGCACCTTCTCGTCGGCATCGACGATAGCGTAATAGGGAATCGCCACCGTATGGAATCTGTCTAGTTCCACCTTCTGGTTGGCCTCGGACTCCGCGTCGGTGCCGTCCGTGTACAGCTCCACCAACACGAAATTCTTCATCGCCGCCGCGATCTCCGGCCGGGTGAACATGTTGGCCTTCATCCAGTGACAGTTGGTGCAGGCATAGCCGGTGAAGTTGACCAGCACCAGCTTGCCTTCGCGGCGCGCGCGATTGAGCGCCTCGCGATACTGATTCTTCATCCACGCGAGGCCGCTTTCGCCCCCCGGGCCGCCGCTGCCCACCGATTGCGTCCCCAAAGGGACGTAGGCGTCCAGATCGCCCAACCTGCCGCCGAACATGCCGGGCAGCAGGCTGATGGCGAAGATCGCGAATGCCATGCCGGTCAGCAGGCGCCCGAGCCCCATGTGCTCGTCCGGCTTGATGCCTTCCAGCCGCAGGAAGCCCAGCAGATAAAGCCCGGCCATGCCAAACAGCACAACCCACGCCGCCAGGAAGCGTTCGCGCGTCAGCCAGCCGAGTTGCAGCACCTGGTCCAGGCTGCTCAGATACTTCAGGCTCGCCGCCAGGATGACGAAACCCATCACCACCTTAATGCGCGCCATCCAGCCCCCGCTGCGCGGCATGCGTTGCAGGTACGAGGGGAAGACAGCCAGCAGAAAGAACGGTAGCGCCAGGCCAGTGGCGAAGCTGACCATGCCCATCAACGGCCGCGTCTTGCCGCCCGATACCGACGCCGCCAGCAAGGTGCCCACGAACGGTCCCACGCAGGCGAAGGAGGACAGCGAGAACGTCAGCCCCATCAGCAGGCTGCCCATCACGCCCCCTTGGCCGGCCGATTGATTTAGGCGCGTCAGGATTACCGACGGAATGGTGATCTCGAAGGCGCCCAGCAGGCTCAACCCGAAGGCAATGAAGAGGGCTGAGATGAATGCGTTGACCCACGGGTTGGACCCCAGCGTGACGATGCCGAACGGCCCCAGAATCGCCGTCGTGGCCAGTCCGAGACCGGAAAACAGCACAACGATCCCCAGGCAGAACACCAGCGCCTGCACGATGCTCTCGCGCCGCCCCCCGGATTGCCGGTTGAGGAAGTAGGACATGGTGATGGGGATCATCGGGAACACGCAGGGCGTGAAGATGGATGCCAGGCCGATGCCGAACGCCACGGCGAGAAACGCCAGCAAACCTTCAGCCGGCGCGGTTCCGGTGGATGTTCCGGCCGGACCGGGCGCAGCCGGCTCGGAGTACCCGGCTGGAATGATCACGGCCACAGGCCCCGCCGCCGGGTCCACCGTCAAAGTGGCGGTGCCGGTCCACTTGGACGGCACGCACATTTTGGGATTACAGGTCTGGAAGCGGGCGGAGAAAGAGAGTTCCGCCGCGCCGGCGGGCGCGTCTTTCTTCAGTTCCAGCTCCAGCAGGAACGTGACGTCGCCCTCGTAGGTCTCGGTGTCGGAGTTGAAATTGGCGTCGAAGGCGCGCCTTGGCTGGGGTTCGAACGCGCGAAACTTTTCGATCGCCGGGCTCGCCGCCAGTTGGATCTTAGTCGGACTCGCCGCCGGCGTGGACATGGAATACAGGTGCCAGCCGTCGTCGATGTGCCCAGCCATGCGCACCAGCACCTTACCGCCCGGAGGCGCCGCCGGCGGATCCACGCTGAGCTTCCAGCTGACGTGCCGATCCTGCGCAAACAGCCCGCAGGCGAGAAGGAATAGTCCGAAGGTTGCCGGCCTCATGCGATGTCTGATCTTACAGTGATTCTACCAGGGAAGGCGCGTGGCCCACCTTGGACGGGTGCGCGGGACAGACTTGGAGAGCCGCGCCGCCCTACTCCTTCTCGAAGGAGGCGACCAGTCCTTCGAAGTGGCGCCGGTTCGCCGCCACCGTCTTTTCCGGACCCACAAACTTGACAAACAGGGTGGTGCCGCCCGTGCCCTCCACGATGGCGCCGAGCAGGCTGAAGCGGTGTTTCACCGCGGGCGTCTGGGCCATTGGCCCGCCCATGCCGGAGTAATCGCCACCGCTCTCAATCATGGTGACCGGCAGATTGTGAACTGTACGTTTCGATACTTTGGCAGCAGCCGGCTTGCCGCCGAGTTCGGTGAACTGGCCCTTCCAGCGGTCGATGTTGGCCTCCACGCTTCCGCCCTGTCCCACGCCGAAGAAGTAGACCACACATTCGGCAGTGCCCTCGTCCCCGGGAACCGCGGGAAGAACGTAGGTGGCGGCGCGCATACTGGTACGGCCCTGGCTGGTCCAACCGGATGGGGCGCTCCACTTTAGCCCGGCGACGGAATCGGCGAGCAGTACCGCAACAAAGAAAAACAGCATTCCCGAGTAGCGCATTAGGGAATAGTGTACCCCGCCGAGGTTTGGGTCATGGTGACCTTCGTCGCGGGGTGTACTATTACCCCAATAAGGAATTTAAGACCCCAATAGACTTGTTGTCTGTACAAGATTGAGCATCAATCTGTCAGTCGTGAAGCACCACGTGGAGCAGCGAACTGTGGACCCGCAGTCCGCCGCCGTCGTAGTCGATGAAGCCCAGTTTGCGGAACTTATTCATGAAGAAGTTGACTCTGGCGCGCGTCGTGCCGACAATCTCCGCCAGCATTTCCTGACTCATCTTCGCAACCACCGGCTCCGCTTTGCCGGCCTTACCGAAGTTCGCCAGCAGGAGAAGCACACGCGCCAACCGCTTCTCGCTGGAATTGAAGAGCTGGTCCACCAGATCCTCTTCAATACGAATGTTGCGGGAAAGCAGATAGTGCAGGAATGACTCCGCGAAGACAGGCTCGTCGCGCAGCACGCGAGTCATCTCCGGCTTCTCCATCCGTACGATCACGCAATCGGTCATGGCGGTGGCCGTGCACATCCGCTTGATCTGCCCCGCCAGGCAACCCTCGCCGAAGAAGTCGCCCGCCGTCAAGAGTGCGATCACCGCCTCTTTGCCCTGGCTGGAAACGACGGTCAGCTTGAGCTTGCCTTTCTCCAACTGGAAGATGGCATCCGCCCGGTCGCCTTGCGAGAACACCATCTGGCCGATACGGAAAGCCACCGTGGCCCTTCCGGAAGTGACGTTGGCCCGGAGGAACTCGGCAGCGAGGTGCGGTCTAGCGATTTTTTTCAGCTGCGCTTTCGCCGGCATAGGAGGACGATAGAATACCGTCTAATATATTCTCACACGGTAGCACGACAAGGCTCAAGAGGCACGCTATTTTAGAAATGACACGCCTATGACGCCCGAAGAGTTCCGCCGCCTCGGCCACCAGATCATCGACCGCATCGCCGACTACCGCGCCACCGTCGCCGCCCGCCCCGTCATGGCACGCACCGCGCCCGGCGAAATCAAGTCGGCCCTCCCCGCCGACCCGCCGCAATCGCCCGAACCGTTCGACGCCATCCTAGCCGACTTCGATCGCATCGTCATGCCCGGCATCTCCCACTGGCAGCATCCTAACTTCTTTGGCTACTTCCCTTCCAACGGCGAACTCTCCAGCGTCCTCGGCGACTACCTCTCCACCGGCCTCGGCACTCTCGGTCTCTCCTGGCAGTCCAGCCCCGCCCTCACCGAAATCGAAGAAGTGGCCACCGATTGGATGCGCCGCATGACCGGTCTCTCCGCCGAATGGAGCGGCGTCATACAGGACACCGCTTCCACCTCTACCCTGGTCGCCCTAATCTGCGCCCGCGAGCGCGCCAGCAATTTCGGGCTCAATCGCGGCGGCCTGCAAGCCGAAGCGCACCCGCTGGTGGTCTACACCTCGGCGCACAGTCACAGCTCCGTGGACAAGGCGGCCCTGCTCGCCGGTTTTGGCCGCGAGAACGTCCGCCACGTCCCCAACGACGAGCGCTTCGCCCTCCGCCCCGATGCCCTGGAAACCGCCATCCGCGCCGATCTCGCCGCCGGATCGAAACCCTGCGCCATCGTCGGCACCACCGGGACCACCGCCACCACTGCGCTCGACCCCATCGCCGCCATGGCCCGGATAGCCCGCCAATACGGCCTCTGGCTGCATGTCGATGCCGCCATGGCCGGCAGCGCCATGGTGCTTCCCGAATGCCGCTGGATGTGGGACGGTATCGAAGGCTCCGACTCGCTCGTGCTCAATCCCCACAAGTGGCTGGGCGCCGCCTTCGATTGCTCGCTGTATTACGTGCGCGCTCCCGAGCACCTCATCCGCGTGATGTCCACCAACCCCAGCTACCTCCGCTCCGCCGCCGACGACAAAGTCAAGAACCTGCGCGACTGGGGCCTGCCTCTGGGACGGCGTTTCCGCGCCTTGAAACTCTGGTTCCTGATCCGCGAGCAGGGCGTCGAAGGATTACAGGCCCGCCTGCGCCGCGATCTAGCCAACGCCCAATGGCTGCTCGATGCCGTCCGCCGGACGCCAGGTTGGCGCGTCCTTGCCCCGGTGCCGCTGCAGACTCTGTGCGTCCGGCACGAGCCTCCGGGGCTCTCCGGCGAAGCGCTCGATATTCACACCCAGGCTTGGGCCGACCGCATCAATCGTTCCGGCGCGGCCCTGCTTACCCCGGCCATCCTCGATGGACGGTGGATGGTCCGCGTCTCCATCGGCGCCTTGCTGACCGAGCGCGAGCATGTTGCAGCCCTCTGGCAGTTGATGCGCTCCCAGGCGGAACTTGCCCCCACCGCAACCGCTCCCTGAGAAACTGTGAAGAAGTGCGCCCGCAAGCGGGCATTGGCGAGCTAAAGCATGCCCCACCATTGCAGGCAAACGAGTTGCAGTGGTGGGGCATGCTTTAGCTTGCCGTGTCCCCTTGCCGGCGTTCTCTTACCTCGATTTCAGCTGTTCGGGCAACACCGCATACCCTTCCGGCGGAGGATAGAGCGAGACCAGCAGCTCCAGGCGGCGGCGCAGATAGCGGCTGGGCATCTGCCGGGGGCCCGTTTCCACGTCGATATCGCAGCAGGTGCCGTGCAGGTAGAGCGTCAGGGTATCTTCGAAGGCCTGGCGCGCGTACTCGCGGAACAACTTGGTCTCCTTGCGGACGTTGGTCTGGCGGCGCAGGAGCGCCTGCTTCAGGTGCCAGCTCTTCTCGTCCACCTCGCCGTGGACCTCCGCGCCCAGCTCCTCGCGGATCGTGCGGTGGAACCTCTCCTGCGTCGCCGGGGTCCAACGCGAGGTCACCAGCCCGGAAAGTGCGTTATAAAACTGGTAGTGGTAGTCGGCTACTTCGATATCTTTGATGCCCAGCGCCAGCACGCTCAGGCCTTCCAGGGAGGCGCGCGAGCACGGAATATGGCGGCTCTCGCTGGGACGCTCGAAGGTGACGCAGTCGCCTACCTTGCCGTTGCCCTTTTCGATAAACGGCGCCAGGATGATACCGATGCGCGGCAGCCCCGCGACGATGGCGGGTGACACGGCGGCAATCGGGTCGTTCAAATACTGCCGCAAGTCCTCTTCGGCGATGGGCAGCGTCGAAAAATAGGAAAACTTGGCAGTGACTGGAATCATCTCCTCGCGGACCCGCAAGGCAAGCGCTTCCACCGTCATTCTAGACCATTCTGTGTCAATGCTCATCCCGGTGGTTCGATTGTAACAGGGCGGCACGCTAAACTTGTGTAGCATGCGCAGAATCCTGGTATCGGCCGGAGAGGCGTCGGGCGATCTCTACGCCTCGCTGGTGGTCGAGGAACTGCGGCGCATTCTGCCGGAGACGGAGTTCTTTGGCTGCACCGGCCCTCGCCTTCGCGCCGCCGGTGTGCGCACCGTCGTGGACGCCGCCAGCCTGGCGGTCGTCGGCCTGGTGGAAGTGGTTTCCCACATCCCCCGAATCTATCGCGAGTACCGTAAATTACTGGCCGAATCGCGCCAAATGAAGCCCGATCTGGCCATTCTCACCGACTCTCCGGATTTCCATCTCCGCGTGGCCCGCAAACTCCACCGGCAGGGCGTTCCAGTGGTCTATCTGGTGGCGCCCCAAGCCTGGGCCTGGCGCCAGGGGCGCGTCCGCCAGATGCGCCGCACCATCCACCGCCTGCTCTGTATCTTCCCTTTTGAAGAGGAGTTTTTTACCCGCCACGGGGTCCAAGCCACCTACATCGGCCACCCGCTGGCCGGACTGGTGCGCCCCTCTCTCACCCGCGACGAGTTTTTTCGGAAACACAGGCTGGCCGCCGAGCGTCCTTTAATTACGGTGCTGCCTGGAAGCCGCCGTGGAGAAGCAGCGCGCCATTTGCCGGCGCTGCTGGACGCAGTCCAGCGGATCTACCGGGAACAGGCAGTAAACTTCGTACTGCCGGCCTCGGTCACCACCGGGACCGCGTTTTTTGCCGGGCGCCTCGGGCGCTCGCCGATTCAGGTGATTGAAGGGGAAAGCTGGGACGCCATGGCGCATGCCGATCTCGCGCTCGCCGCAAGTGGAACGGTCACCGTGGAAGCCGCGCTCCTCGGCACTCCCATGGTCACCTTCTACAAGGTGACAACGGCCAGCTGGCTGGCCGGCAAGTTCCTGGTGGACGTTCCGTTTTATTCCATGGTGAACCTGATCGCCGGACGTGCCGTAGTGCCTGAGTTGATGCAAAGCCGCGCGACCGGCGCAAATCTGGCCCGCGAAGCTCTGCGCCTGCTCGCCGATGAGCCCGCCCGCGCCGAAATGAAGGCTGGGCTCGCCGAGGTGCGGCGCAAGTTGGCCGGCGGTTCCGCCGCGCCCCAACGCGCCGCCCTGGCCATCAAGGGTATCCTGGAAGGACAAGCCGCTCATGTATCGTAATCGTACACTCGCCGCCGTTCTCACTCTGGCAGTTGGCGCCTCTGCCGCCTGGGCACAGGACCGCCGCTCCCGCATCGACGTGGAGCTGTACACCATCGACGCCGAGGTCTCGCCGGCATCGCAATCCCTCACCGCCAAGGCGAGTGTGCGTTTCGTCCCGCTGGATGACAACATCACCACCGCCGCCTTCGAGCTCAACAACGCGCTCAACGTGTCGCGCGTCGTGGACGACAAGGGCAAGCAGATTCCGGCATCCCGCAACCAGCAGGATTTCACCGTCCGTCTGAGCTTTGAGCAGCCGCTGGTCAAGGGCCAGGCAGTCACCCTCACTTTCTTCTACGACGGCAAGCTCACGGGACAGGAAGATTCGCCGGTCTACGGCATCAAGTTCGCCGCCATCCATCCCGACTTTACATACCTGATGTACCCGGCGCGCTGGTTCCCCGTCAGCGGCTATACCACCGACCGGTTCGCCGCCGATCTGCGCGTCACCGTGCCCGCCGGATACACCGTTCTGGGCTCCGGCAACGACAGCAAGGAAACCGCCGGCGACAAGACGCGCTACCAGATCAAGTTCGAGCGCCCCTCGTTCCCCGGCAGCATCGCCATCGTCAAGGGCCAGGCGGCGCGCGTGGCCTCTGAAGGAGTTACCACTTCCCTGTACTTCCGCGGTCCCGAGGCCGATATGGCGCAGCTCTACGGCGAGCAGATCGGCAAGACCATGTCGTACTTCACCGGCGTGTTCGGCCTTCCTCCCTACGCCAATCTGACCGTGGTGGAAACCGAGGAGGGCGCGCCCAACGGCTTTGCGGCCCCCGGCATGATCTTCCTGGCTCCGCACGGCATCGGCAAACAGGCCAATGTCAAACTCCTGGCCAACCAGGTGTCGCGACAGTGGTTCGAGGATCTGGTCTCGCCCACCACGCGCAACCATCTCTGGCTGACCAACGGGCTGGCCGCTTATGCCGAGCTCCTGTGGAGCGAGCACGACAAGGGCCCTGCCGCCATGGAGGCGCAACTGCGCGACGTCATGGTGGAATCGCTCACCGTGGATACCGTGCCCATCGTGCAATCCTCGCGCCTGGAAGATTACTCGCCCGAATTGTGGGCTCTCACCGCCGGCAAGGGCGCCACCGTCGCCGGCATGCTGCGCTACGTCATCGGCGACGAGAGTTTCTTCAAGACGCTCAAGGCTTACACCCAGCAATACGCCTGGAAGAGCGCCAATACCGACGATTTTAAAAAGGTCGCCGAAACCGCTTCCGGGCAGGACCTCGGCTACTTCTTCATCCAGTGGATTGAATCCAGCGGCGCCCCGGAGTTCAAGCTCGAATACACCATTTTGCGCACCGCCAAAGGCTTTCGCGTGATGGGGAAAATCGCCCAGGACCTCGACACCTTCCGGATGCCCGTGGACCTGAAGATCGAAACCGAAGGCAATCCCGAAGAGAAACGCGTGGAGGTGGTCGGCACCTCCTCGGAATTCTCCGTCGATACTTTTGGCAAGCCCAAGAGCGTGGTCATCGATCCCAACAACCGCGTGCTCCGCTACAGCAATCAGGTGCGCGTGGCCGTGGCCATCCGCCGCGGCGAGCAGTATGCGGAATTGAGCGAGTTCGGCGAAGCCCTCAAGCAATACCAGAAGGCCCTGGAGACCAGCCGCACCAGTTCGCTGGCCCACTACCGCATTGCCGAAGTGCATTTCCTGCAAAACAACTACCAGCAGGCGGCCAACGAGTTCCGCGAGGTGCTGGCCGGCGATCTCGACCCCAAGTGGACCGAAGTGTGGGGCCGCATCAACTTAGGCAAGATCTTCGATATCACCGGCCAGAGAGAGCGTGCCGTCAACGAATACAACCTGGCGATCCGCACCAAAGACGACACCCAGGGAGCCCAGGAAGAGGCCGGGAAGTACCTCAAAACGCCCTACGAACGCCAGAAACGCGCGGAGCAGTAGGTTTCGCTCCCCAGTCAAAAGGAATGGACGTTACGCGCCGGCCTAGAACCGCTTCAGTCCGCGCAACAGGCTGTCCGTGGTCCCGCCAGAGCGCAGACGCACCGAGTGGACGGGCTTCCAATCCTTATCCATGGTGCCGACATACTGCACGCTCTTGCGGTCGCCGCCCATCAGGATCACGGTCAGCTTGCGGTCCGGATAATCCAGCGCCTCGTATTGCAGCGCCCCGTTTTCGCTCTGCCAGTGGTCGCTGGCCGGCTCTCCCAGCTTGACGACGACCTCGGTGCGGTCGTCGCGCGCGCCCAGCCCCATGTAAGTCTGGTCTTTGGCCGTGAACACGACCCGCTGTCGCGACAGGCTCACCGCCAGGACGTAAAGCAGAATCGCCACCGTCACCGCCGCGCCGATCAACCTGAACATGCGCTTGTCCTGCGCCGACGCCATCCGTATGCCGACGACCGGCGCCGGCGCCGGCCGTTCGCCCTCGTTCGACAACGGTTTGCCGCCCACCGCCACCGGCATCTCAATCACCCGCCGCTGGAACGGCACCACCATACCGCCCTTGTACTCGAGTTCGTATTTCAAGCCTACGATCCGCACCGGGTCGTCCGTTCGCGACACTTCGCCAATGTAACGCCGTGAGATCCAGATCTCCTCGGCATTCTTGCAGTTCACCACCAGGATTTCGCTCCAGCTCGCCTTTTTGTATAACCACTCGTTGTGCTCGATGCCGACAATCGGCGGATAGAAGGAAAACGGACGAGTGATCAGATGGTCCAACTGCGGCGGAATGGGCGGTGATGCCATGGAGGATCGGTATCCATTTCCAGTTTACCCGACCCTGTGCCCGCGATTGGCGCTACTTGCGTCCCAGCAGGCGCAGCCTCACGGTGAACGCCCGAGCCTGCCCGCGGCCGTAAGTCAGATACTTCGGAGTGCCCAGGACGTTGTTCACTACGTTCGGGTTCAGGTTGCCCGTCAGGTTGTTGAATCCGAACCGCCACGCCCACAAATAGTGCAGGGCGCGGAACTGCCGTTCCAATTGCAGGTTCACGTTGAAGTAATCCGGGTAGCGCTGCGCGTTCGGCCCGCCCACCATGAAACCCTCCTGGTCCACCACACTGAACGGGAAGCCCGTGCGGTATTCCACCAGGTAGGCCGCCGTGGTGTTCCGCAGCAGGAATTCCAACCGCTGCGGCAGCATCCGTTTGGGCATCGGCACCCATCCCCACATGTGTACCCGGTTGGGCGTGTCCCAGGCGAAGGGCCCCGGCATCTGCGGCGCGAACACCGGATTCTCCAGGCTGTAGTCCACCGCCGCGTTGCTTCGCGTGCTCGACCGCGTGTACCCCAGAAACCACTCGAACTTTCCGGCGAACGTGCGCCGGATGGCGAAATCCAGCGCGTCGTAGCGTTCGTGCCGCGAGTTGCTTAGCTGGAACACGGCGCCAGAGTAGAACATCGGTCCGCTTTGCGGCGAGAGAGTCTCGAACACGAACCCGTTGCTGCTGCTGCGCCACGTGTAGCTCGCCTTCCCGTAGAAATCGAACGGCAGCTTGCGCTCCACCGTGACGTGCGCCGTCTGGTATTTCGGCGTCGTAAGCGTTCGATCGATCACCACAAAAGAAGTCGGAACCGGACCTTGTGCCACCCCGTTCGTCGGGTAGAACGTCGAATAGCTGGTCATGCCCTGGTCGCGCGCCAGCGTCCCCAGAGCGATAGCGTCATAGTAGATGCCCCATCCCGCGGAGATCTTGGTGCCGCGCAGCCTCTTTGGCACCCACGCCACGGCCACGCGCGGCGCCACTTCCAGATCGCGCACCACCTCGTTCCACTCGGTGCGCACGCCCCCATCGAACGCCAGGCCATCCCGCGGCGTCCAGTGATCCTGCACGTACAGCGCCGACTCCAGGTTCTTGCGCTGCTGGAACGGATTCCCGGCGAACGTCACCAGGCGGGCCACGGAAT
>OBLU010001040.1_pt1 | contig 25908 bp, 20 predicted proteins | sample 1518681 | NCBI WGS metagenome assembly OBLU01 (sample SAMEA3539304, study PRJEB22396) | soil metagenome | biome: tundra; feature: field; material: soil | place: USA | collected 2010-05 | depth 0.15 m
GCAGGGGCCGCAACCCCAGTGTTCATTACCCTTTTAGAGCATCCTTACTGTTTTGACTAGAGACTTCGTGAATAATCCAGGCTAGCGCGCCTCTTCTAAACGAAAACAGACCGCTGCTTATGATTCCATCAATTCCGAGGAGACCGAGGCGATGGATTCCGGCCCAAGAAAGACAAGACCGCGACGGCATGATTGTTATATAGGTACAGTCAGCGGGTTCGCGTCAAGACAGTCGCTCCAATTGCGCAGGCTCAACCTGGGGAATGAAACAGCGATCAACAGCGGAAATCCTCGCCGCCATCGACGATAAGCGACAGCGAAGCGCCGATTTTCTCCCCTTTGCCTCGAACCATCTCGATAGCCCCGCCAATCGAGATAGTAGAAATGGGCTAAATCAGCCGGACATATCGTGTGCCAACGACAAGTCCAAAACCTGCCATTGACCGCGAGAACGTCCGGTGCTATCGGTACGTATCGGCATGAAATGCGGCCCTGAACCCGCGTTTAGCATTCATGAGGGAACGCCTGTCGCCATGACCCCGAAAAAAGACGTAGTCATTCTCTTCTTTCCGAACCCCACTCCAGGCGACGCCACCCAAGCCCGGGTGCCGTATTCTCTGTTGTACCTCGAACGCGCGCTGCGGAACCTCGGCATAGAAATCATTCTGCTCGATGAGCAACAGCAGCCCGATTATTCGACGATTCTAGCTGCACACAGCGACCGTCTCTTGCTCGCCGGCGTCAGCTCCTTAACCGGCGAACAGATCCATGGCGGGATCGCATTTTCAAGAAAGGTCCGCGAGAGCTGCAACGCTCCAATCGTTTGGGGCGGCTGGCACCCAACTTTGCTACCGGAGCAGACACTACAGGAACCCTACATCGACTATGTCGTCGTTGGCCAAGGGGAGCGTCCCCTTCGCCAGCTCGTGGAACGGCTGCGTGAAGGTGAGAACCCTTTTCACATTCCCGGACTCGGATTCAAACGCGACGGCACTGCGACCGTGAACGCGCCTGCGCCGCTGGAAGACATCAATGCCTTTCCGCGCATCAACCTCGCCGCCCTCGACCTCAAGAAGTACCTTAACCAAAGTCGCCTCCCGGAACACTTCATTGGCTACTTTGCCAGCCATGGGTGTCCGCTGGACTGCGGCTTCTGTTGCATTGGAAAAATCTATCACCGCCGCTGGCAGCACAAGCCTGTCGCTCAAATCATTGAGGAACTTCGATTCTTTAAGGAACAGGCTGGCGTCAACAGCCTTCTGTTCGAGGACGACAACTTTTTTGTTCACGCGCAGTTTGCGCGTGAACTTGCCCAAGCGATGATTGATGCCAGGTTGAACCTAAAGTGGGAAACCAGCGCACACGCTCACATATTCACCAAAGCCTATAAGGATGAGGATTTGCATCTTTTCGCGGAGTCGGGATGCCAGCAAATCTATATTGGGGCGGAATCTGGCGATCAGGAAGTGCTTGACCTGCTCGAAAAGCGAGCAACCGTCGAGGAGACCTTGCGCTTCATTGAGATGCTCGTGCGCCACGGGGTAACTCCGCGGCTTACCACCATGGTCTGCCTACCGACAGAATCCGGCCGCGATTTCAACCTCACGATCGATATGCTCCGACGCGCAAAACTCAAGCAGCGCAGCGTGCGGGCGAGCATCTTTTTTTACACACCGTATCCCGGCACCCGGCTTTATGAACGAGCAAAGGAAAAGGGGTTCGACCCGCCGCAAGAACTGTCGGGTTGGATGCACCACACTTTGCGAAGATTCAAGGCTCCATGGGCACCCAAAGGAACCGATTGGCGGCTCGAGTTGTTCGCAAACTTCTATCTTCCTTTAATGGATCCCAACTTCTATCGTCTCGTTCGCTCGTCCAAAATCCGTCCGATCGTATTTCTCGTCAACAAGTTCTTCTTTCCGATAGCGTGGCTGCGATTCAAGACTAACTGCTTCCGGTTTCCTGTTGAGGCGGCGATGTTCTTGCGGCTCTTGCGGTTGTACAACAAACTCACGGGCAGCAATTTCTGTTTAGGCAATGGGAGTTATGTCGACTGACATTTTGTCCAGCGGTTCGACGGATGGCAGCCGGTTGGATCCACGCGGTGTCCGCCACGAACTCCGGCGCTGCAGATCTGAGTTCCGGTTCATGTGGATCGGGGAACGTGGGCTTGTGAAGCCCTGCCCTTTCCGAACCATTTAGAGACAGTTCTAGTAACAGGGTCTTGAAGCTCCGCGCATCGCTCCGCCCAAATCATGAACTTTCACTCCAACCATTCCGAGTTACTGCCAAGAAATATTGCCAACAAACTTCTGTTGGTGGCTTGCTTGTTGATCCTGTGCGGAATCCTGATCGCCGGCCTGTCGCCGTTTACACCGCATCTCAAGAATCAGGTCCGATGGCTGGATCACCAGAACGGTTTGTATTTTGGCGAGTACGCCTCGATCCTAAGCTCCGCCCCACTCCGCGTGGATGGGCCGCCGGACGGCCCGTGCAGCGTTGAGCTTTGGCTCCAACCTGGTCTCGTTGACGATTCCAACACCATGCTGGCGTTCCAAACGCCCGAAACTCCGCTGCAGTTCAGGATTCAACAGAACAACGATGCCTTGATGCTCACCCGCCAGGTGGTCGGCCCGGATCACCAGGCAAGGAAAAGGTTCATTTACGTCCGCGGCGTCTTCCGGCAAGATACGCCGCTGCTCATTACTGTGACCTCCGGTGCGCAGGGGACGGCTGTCTACCTGAATGGCGCCCTCACCCGGTCCTCGGCGGACTTTGGACTCACTCGCCATGATCTCAACGGAGGAATCGTGGTAGGCAATTCTCCGGTGGTGAACGACAGTTGGTCGGGTGTCCTGCGCGGAATCGGCATTTTTAATCGGGAACTAACCGCGGACCAGGTTCGGCGCGATTATGAGGAATGGACCCACTCCGGCCAGCCCGGGGACCTGGAAGAAAAGAAGGCGGTAGCAATTTATCCCTTCACCGAACGCTCCGGGAAGGTGGTTCACAGCCAGGTGCCTTCCGCGGTTGACCTCGAAATTCCAGACTATTATCTAGTCCTTTATCCGCCATTCCTGGAACCATTCTGGAGACAGTGGGGCTGGAACTGGGCCTTCTGGAAGGATAGCCTCGTCAACGTCGCTGGCTTCATGCCGCTGGGATTCTTCTTTTGCGCGTACCTCTCGTTGTCGAGGCCGGTTGGTCGCGCGATTCTCCTAACCATCATTTTCGGATGCGTGCTCAGTTTCATCATCGAAGCCACACAATTCTATTTGCCGACACGAGATTCGGAGTCCATAGACTTTATTAATAACACGCTGGGCACAGTGCTCGGGGCGCTCCTGTATCGGCCTCGGTTCGTCCAGGACCTACTGGCGCGATTCGGTATTGTTGCACTCGAGAACAGCCACGCCCATTCCATGACCGACGACGCTCTGCTGGAGGTATCCTGAGCATGTTGCTGCTGCTTCCATGTGTCGCCTACTGCCTGCTTTTCCTGATCCTGCACGAGAAAGGATTGGAGTGGCGTCGAGCTGCCCTGACGGCCGCCGTGCTTTGCGGAACGTGTGTCGTCCTGTTTACCGAAGCACTGAGCCTCCCACGACTTCTTACCCGCGGTCCGCTCGCCTTGTGCTGGCTGGCCTTCTGCGCGGCGAGCTTCCTTTACCTGAGAACGATTAAGGGAAAGTCTGCAGAGTCTTCGCCCGCACAGAACGGCGCTTCCGCACACCTCGACCGCACTACCAGAATTCTGCTGGTCGGCACTGGCCTCATTGTGGTGCTCGTTGGGCTCACCGCGCTGGTCTCGGCGCCCAACTTGTGGGATGCGATGGAGTACCACCTGCCCCGCGCATCCATGTGGATGAGCAACCACAGCGTGCGTTTCTATGCCACGCCAGACTATGCGCAATTGATCTTTGGCCCCTGGGCCGAATTTGCCATGATGCACACGGAGCTGCTCTCGGGCAGCGACCGCTTTGTGAACATGGTCGAGTTCCTGAGTTTTCTGTTCAGCGCGATTGGCGTGTCGCTGATTGCAAAATTACTCGGCGCGGGGCCACGTGGCCAGATCCTGGCCGCGATCGCCTGCGTCACGATTCCAGAAGGGATCCTCGAAGCCTCGGGACCCATGAACACTTACGTCGTGTCCTTCTGGATCATGGCGACTGTCCTGTTTCTGATGCTTTGGAATGAAGACCCCAGTTGGCTTAATACGATTTGCGTGGGCCTGTCAGCAGGGCTCTCTGTCTTTACTAAAGGCACCGCCTATGTCGTTCTTCCATTTCTCGTTCTGGCGTGCTGGTGGATGGGTTCGCCAGCGGCGCGAATCCGTTTTCTGAAGCGTAGTGTTGTCTTTGTTGTTCTGATTCTGGCGATCAACGGTCCCCACTATCTTCGGACTTACCAGCTCACTGGCTCGCCGCTTGGATTTCCACTCCCGAGCAAATATCCGCGCTTACAGGTTGTCGTCGAGCATATAGGTGTCCGCGGAACCATCGCCGGCATGCTGCGAAATGCCTCGCTCCATGTTGTTACCCCAAGCGAACGCGTGAACGCCGGCATCGACCGTGCGTTTCATTCGGCGATCTGGAAACTTGGAGTGGACCCGAACGATAGCGGACAAGTCTTTCTTGACTATCCCTTTCATTCAAATCATTTCTCGCTGCACGAGATTCACGCCGGGAATCCACTGCACTTTTTGCTGGTAGCCGTTGCGATTGCGCTGATCATCTGGAAGTGCCGGCGTCGGCCGAAAGACCCGGCGCTATGGTATGCCATGAGTTTGCTCCTGTCGCTGATGTTCTTCAGCGCACTTTTGCGCTGGACTCCATGGTCGAGTCGCTTCCAGCTACCTTACTTTGTGCTAGGCGCCGCGCTTGTCGGGGTCATGCTGGACCGTTACCTGCCGAGGAAAGCCGCAACTGCTACCGCTGCCTTATTGATTCTGTTCGCGGTGCCCTTCGCGGTTGCGAATCGCACGCGTTCCCTGGTTCCATGGAGTCGCGTCGAGAATCTCTACCATCCCCGCGCCTACCAGTACTTTCTTGACAGTCACAGCGAAATCGCTTCCGCTAATATCGCGGCGGCAGAGTTCGTGAATCAACTTTCCTGTGGCCGCGTGGCGATCGATGTCTACCTCGATCATCCCGTACTCGATTACACTCCTCGGTCTATGTATGTGTATCCGCTGCTGGCACAGATCCATGCGGACGGCCGGACCAGGAGTGTTTGGTACAGCGGCGTGCAAAATGACACGATCCGCTACGCCAGCGCTCAGACGCCGTGCGCGGTCATTTGCCTGGAGTGTGCGCGAGTGCCGAACAAATGGGAGGAGTACCGTAAGATTGGAGGCCGCGCTTCGGTGTTTGACTACATCGTGGTCTTTTCCGACAAAGGTGCTCTACTGAACTCGGACAATAATCAAGCGCTGGCGCAAGCCGGTGCGGACTCAAGGCCGGACGAACCGCGGAAATGACCATGGTTGGGAAGAACAGAAGTAATCAATGCGAAGCGATGGTGGAAATGATCGAGGGGAACTTTCGATAGAGTGGAAGTGCAAGCAACGCGGGTGAAGTAGGCGATGGACCCGACCAGGGTTACAGCGGCGGTGCCGACTCCGTCCCACCCGCTCCAAATTCTCGACCTTGCGATCAAGAGCCAGCGGCATCGTCCACCCCTCTCCTGCGATTGTCGCCAGATCATCTAATCGCGGATAATTTAGGTCTATTGTGGTGTCGGGCAAGTTCGCGGCATAAATCCACACAACCCAAACCTATTTCGCGAATTTGCGGGACGCTAACCTAAGTTGTCGTTGATCGGAGAATCTGTGAACGTATTTCACATCGTAGGCGCTCGCCCAAATTTCATGAAAGTGGCGCCGGTGATGAACGCGCTCAAAACGCACAAGCACGTCGTCCAGACCTTGGTTCATACCGGCCAGCATTACGACGCGAACATGTCGGACGTCTTTTTTGAGCAGCTTGGCATCCCGGCTCCGGATGTGAACCTGGCGGTTGGTTCTGGGACGCATGCGCGGCAGACTGCCGAAATCATGACTCGTTTCGAGCCGGTGCTGTTGGAGCGGCAGCCCGACATTGTGCTGGTCTATGGCGACGTCAACTCAACGGTTGCCACGGCTCTGGTCTGCGCCAAGCTCGGGGTGCGCGTTGGCCATGTCGAAGCCGGACTGCGGTCTTTCGATCGCACTATGCCGGAGGAAATCAACCGGTTGGTTACTGATCAGCTTGCTGACCTGCTGTTTACACCTTCCGAGGACGGAGACTTCAATCTTCAGAAAGAAGGAATTCCTGCCGAAAAGATCTTCCGCGTCGGCAATGTGATGATCGATTCTCTGGTGAAGCTATTGCCCGCGGCGCGGCGTCAGAACCAAAACGGCCTTCCCGAGCGCTATGCGTTGGTTACCTTGCATCGCCCGGCCAATGTTGACGACAGCATAATTCTGAAGCGTATTCTCGAGTCTTTGCTTGAGGTCAGCCAGGATCTTTCCGTCATATTTCCCGCGCACCCGCGCACTCGAAAACGCATTGCCGATTTCGGACTGCATGCGGACCAGCTCCAGATCCTTGACCCGCTGTCCTATCTCGAGTTTCTTGGCATGCAGTCCCGAGCAACCGTGGTCATCACAGACTCCGGCGGCATCCAGGAAGAAACCACCTACCTCGGTGTTCCTTGCCTGACGCTCCGCGAGAACACCGAGCGCCCGGTTACGGTTTCCTTGGGAACGAACGTTCTCGTCGGACGCGATTCAGAAAAGCTGCGTTCCGAACTTTCCCGAGTGCTGGCCGGCCAGGCGAAGAAGGGAACCATCCCTCCTCTTTGGGACGGTCACGCGGGCGAACGAATCGCTGCCTTACTCGCTGGGGAGCCGCGACAAGCCGCGTCTCTACATTAGACCCCGAGTAAGTTATCGGGTCGCCGTGTCCCGCTCGTCCAGCGTATCGGAATCTCCCATCACCTCGATCATGAAATCAAAACAATTGGGAAACACCGGAGTGCAAGTTCCCGAGCTCGTACTCGGCACCTGGCAGTATCGAGGGGGCGCGGAACCCTTGCGGGCCGGAATCGAACTTGGCGCCTCCTTCATTGATACCGCGGAATCGTACGGAACCGAGCCGGTGGTTGGTCAGGCAATTCGTGGAATCCGCGATCGCATTTTTCTCGCCAGCAAAGTTTCTCCCCGCCACTTTAACCGGCACGATGTGATCAAAGCTGCCGAATGTAGTCTGAAGCAACTGAACACCGACTACCTCGATCTCTATCAGTTGCACTGGCCCAACTACACCGTGCCTATCGCAGAAACGATGTCTGCCATGGAAAGTTTGGTGGAAATGGGCAAAATCCGCTTCATCGGCGTTAGCAACTTCACGGTTGCGGAGATGCGCCGTGCGCAGGCTCAACTCTCCAAAGCGCGCATTGTTTCAAACCAGGTTCGGTACAGCCTCGTAGACCGCTCGCCGGAACAGGAACTTCTACGGTATTGCGGGGCGAACCAGATCAGCCTGCTCGCGTTTAGCCCGCTGGCAACCGGTTTCGACGGCTTGCGCCGCGCCGATCGCGGAGACGCTCTCGGCCAAATCGCCGCGACAGTAGGGAAAACTCGTGCCCAGGTTGCGCTGAACTGGTGTGTGTCGCACCCTGCCGTCATTGCCATCTTCAAGGCCGACAAAGTGGAGCATGTTCGTGAGAACTGCGCTGCCTCCGGTTGGTCACTGAGCCCAGAACACTGTCGATTCCTCGCCGCAAGCGTGGCAGGCTATCGCAGCCGGAGTCGTCTGGAGCGATTTGCCAGAAGACTCGCACGGCGAGCTTTACAGCATGCAGGCCGCAATCTTGGAAACGCAACCAGTATGGATCATGAGTAAAGGGGCAAAGTAACTATGGAAACTGAACGAGAACTCCGCAATTTTGTCGTCGACAATTTCTTGTTCGGGCAAGCTGATGAATCGTTTTCCAACACCGATTCCTTCCTCGAGAAAGGACTGATTGACTCGATGGGGATCATGACCTTAGTCGAGTTCGTAAGGGACAAGTTCGCCATTGCCGTCGAAGACGAGGAACTGATTCCGGAAAACTGGGACTCGGTTCAACGAATTGCGATTTTCGTGCAGAACAAGCTCAGCGCAGAATCAGCCGCTCCGGCGCCGGCGACCGCGAAGTGACCGCCCCATGAAGACCGCCAATCAGTTTTCGCGTGAGGTTTTGTTGCTCGAGGCGGAAGCCGCAGTCCGCGAGCTTTCTCAGATAATTCGCCAGACTGTTCTTCAGCGTTTGCGGCGCTCGGGTGCGGTCGTCGGACTGTCGGGAGGCGTCGACAGCAGCGTTACCGCCGCACTCTGCGTCGCCGCGCTGGGGAAGGAGCGCGTCTTCGGCGTGCTCATGCCCGAAGAAGATTCGTCCGCGGATAGCCTGAAGCTGGGGCGACTCTTGGCTGAGCGTCTCGGGATTGCTACGGTTGTTGAAAATATCGCGCCGGCGCTTCGCGAACTGGACTGCTACAACCGCCGAGATGAGGCAATCCGTAAGGTCATTCCCGAATATGGATTTGGATGGAAGTGCAAGATTGTCCTCCCCGATATTCTGAAGGGCTCCTATTACTCGATCTATTCGGTTGTTGCTCAGTCTCCGTCTGGCGAGCTGCACAAGGTCAGACTGACAAAAGAAGCGTATCTCGGAGTTGTGGCCGCCACGAATTTCAAACAACGAACTCGCAAGATGCTTGAGTATTATCACGCCGACCGGCTCTGGTACGCGGTGGCTGGCACTCCCAATCGCCTGGAATACGCGCAAGGATTCTTTGTCAAAAACGGAGATGGCGCGGCGGATTTCAAGCCGATTGCGCATCTCTACAAGACCCAGGTCTATCAACTGGGCCGGCATCTCGGCGTGCCGGACGAGATCCTCCTCCGACCACCCACCACCGACACCTACTCGCTGGAGCAGTCGCAAGAGGAATTCTTCTTCTCAATCCCGCTGGAAACGCTGGATCTGTGTCTCTACGGGAGGAATCATGACATCGATCCCGCGGACGTTGCGGAAGCGACTACCCTCACTGTGGAGCAAGTCCAGAGAATCTATGCCAACATCGATTCCAAGCTTGTTTCCACCCGCTACCTGCACATGCCACCCCAACTCATGGAGCCGGTGGTAGAAGTCAGCGTTCCGGGATCACACTAGAACGCCGGGAGGGACGGAAACTCCTTTGGTTCACTCATCATGTGCGGCATAAGCGGCCTGATCAACTTAAGAGGTGCCCCGGTTGATCGTGCGGTTCTCTGCCGGATGATTCGCGTGCTGAATCACCGCGGGCCCGATGAGAACGCCGTCGTCATCGACAACAATGTCGGGCTGGCGCACACCCGACTCAGCATTATCGATGTCGGGAGCGGCCATCAACCAATGTCCGTGGAAGACGGCGCCGTCACAATTACCTTTAATGGCGAGATCTTCAACTATATAGAGCTGCGTGAAAAGCTGATTCAACGCGGCCATCGTTTTTCGACACTGTCAGATACCGAAGTAATTCTTCGCTCCTATCTCGAAAAGGGCGAGGACTGCGTCCACGACTTTAACGGGCAATGGGCCTTCGCGATTTGGGACAGCCGCACCCGAAAGTTGTTCCTTTCTCGCGATCGATTCGGTGTCCGGCCCCTGTACTACACGCGTACACCGGACCGCTTCATTTTTGCTTCCGAAATTAAATCGATTTTGGCGGTACCTGGGTTGGAGCGCCGCTTCGACCCGCAGGGCCTTGATCAGGTTTTCACCTTCTGGGTGACCCTGCCCAGCCGCACAGCCTTCCGCGGAGTTTCCCAACTCCCGCCTGCACACTCGCTGACTCTCTCCGATGGTAAGCTTTCGCTCCGGCAGTACTGGCAGCCTGAATTTGCTCCCGAACAAGCCAACTCTGATTCTGTTGTTCCAAAAGCAGAAGAGTTACTGGAACTCATGGAGGACGCAGTCCGGTTGCGTCTGCGCTCCGATGTCCCGGTGGGAGCGTATCTGAGTGGAGGCATCGACTCGACCTTCATCACTGCCCTGGTAGCGCGCGTTGCTCCAGACCGGTTGCGAACGTTCTCCGTCGCGTTCGGAGACCGCGAGTTTGATGAAAGCCGTTATCAAACCGAAGCCAGCGCTTACCTCGGAACGCAACATCAGGAAATCCGCTGCACCAGCCATGACATCGGGCGCATCTTTCCCGATGTGGTCTGGCACATCGAGCAGCCGGTCATCCGCACCGCTCCGGCTCCCATGTACATGTTGTCGAAGCTGGTCCATGAGAGCGGCTTCAAGGTGGTTCTTACGGGGGAGGGGGCGGACGAAATCCTCGGCGGGTACGACATTTTCAAAGAGGCGAAGGTCCGAAGATTTTGGGGCCGGCAAAGGGACTCTCATCTGCGCCCGCTCCTGTTGCGGCGTCTCTATCCATACCTGGAAAACGTGCAGCGGCAGCCGGAAGCCTATCTGCGCAGCTTTTTCCGGGTTAGAGATGATGACCTGGCTAGCCCATTCTTTTCGCATCTGCTTCGTTGGCAGCTCACGTCCAAGATCAAGATGTTTTACTCAGGCGCGACTAAGCGACAGCTCGCCGACCACGATCCACTGGCCGAGATGAAGCAGTCGCTGCCGGAACAGTACTCGGCGTGGCCGGCCTTCTGCCAGGCCCAGTATCTCGAGATTGCGCACCTGCTGCCGGGATACATTCTTTCCGCGCAAGGCGACCGCATGGCGATGGCACACTCCGTGGAGGGACGATACCCCTTCCTCGACCACCGGCTCAGTAGTTTTGCCGCGAAGCTTCATCCCTCGCTGAAGATGCGTGTCCTCAGGGAAAAGTACTTGCTGAAAGTGGCTGCGAAAGGCTTGATTCCAGACTCTGTGCTGAAGCGCACGAAGCAGCCTTACCGTGCTCCCGAGGGAGCGAGCTTCTTCGGCAGCGAGCAGCTCGATTACGTCGACGAGTTGCTATCGCCCGAGTCTTTGAAGAAATACGGCGTGTTTGAGCCGGACTCTGTGTCCAAGTTGGTCGCAAAATTCAAAAGCGGCTACAAGGTGACTACTCGCGATGACATGGCTTTGGTTGGAATTCTCTCGACCCAGTTACTCGGACACAGCTTTCTCCTTTCCAATTGATTCCACAAACGCTTCACTGCAGACGCGGTACCATGGGCCCCGAACAATTTAACGTCGGTGACTACCTTCTTGAAGGAAAAGCTGATGGCGATCTTGCATTGTTGATGCTGCAGGGAAGCCATACCTATGGCGACCTGCGCATCGCGTCGTCTGCGATCGCGAATTACCTTCGCGGGTGCGGGGCAGAAAAGGGCGATCGTGTCCTGCTGATCGGCGAGAATTCTTTTTTCTGGGTCGCGGGCTATCTCGGTATCCTCCGAACTGGTCTTGTCAGTGTCCCGGTCCCTCCCGCAACCTCCCCGAACAACCTTCAGTATTTTGCAGAGAAAACGGGTGCGCGGTTCGCGCTAGCGCAAGCCGGTCTGCTCTCCAGGCTCTCAACGAAATTCGGCCCCCCAAACGTACTGTCGGATCGCCCCTTTGCGAGCAATGCGGCTTTTGTTTCGTTGCCTGTGCTGCTCGAACAAGATCCTATCCCCCAGTCCCCCACGGCCGCGACGAAACCATCCGACCTCGCTGCCCTGATGTTTACTTCTGGATCCACTGGACAGCCGCAGGCAGTGATGGTCTCGCACTGGAACATTCGCGCCAATACCGAATCCATCGTCGAATACATGGCTCTGACTTCGCGCGACCGGGTCATGGTCGTGTTGCCATTTCACTACTGCTTCGGAACCTCGCTCCTTCACACTCATCTGCGAGTCGGCGGCACACTGGTTCTGGATTCCAGATTCATGTATCCCGAGAAAGTGCTGCAGCGCATGCAGGAGACTGAGTGCACAGGGTTTGCGGGCGTACCCAGCCACTACCAGATCCTGCTCGACAAGACCAGCCTGCGCAAGAAAGCCTTCCCCCATCTCCGTTATGTCCAGCAAGCAGGTGGTCATCTTGGATCGGCTGCGATCCGGCGACTGCGCGAGACCTTGCCCGAGACACAAGTCTTTGTGATGTACGGCCAGACAGAGGCTACTGCCCGCCTGTCGTTCCTTCCTCCGGAACTGCTGGACACCAAGCTGGGTTCGATCGGCACAGGGATTCCCGGCGTGAGACTCAGCGTCGAGAATGAGGGCAAACTGGTGCAACCAGGTGAGGTGGGAGAAATCGTTGCGGAAGGTGAGAACGTGGCCCTGGGGTATTGGCGGGACCCCGAGGAAACAGCTCGTGTGTTTCGAGAAGGAAGGTTGCATAGTGGGGACATAGCCACCGTGGACGAAGACGGATTCATCTCGATTGTGAGCCGAGCCCGCGATTTTCTGAAGTGCGGAGGCACACGGATCAGTTGCCAGCAATTGGAGCAGCAAATCCTCGAGTGTCAAGACCTGCTCGAAGTTGCCGTCATCGGGGTGCCCGACGAAGTCATGGGTGAGGCGGTGAAGGCCTTTGTCGTGACGCGCAACGATACGAGCACAACTCCTGACCAGGTGAAGCTTTTCTGCAAGACACGATTGCCTTTCCCACTCGTCCCGCGCGATGTTGTTATCGTCGAGGCGCTGCCGAAAAACGATTCGGGAAAAGTTTTGAAAGAGGAGCTGCGGTCGGGCGAGGAGTGCTGTCATGACACATGAGGTGGTCCGGACGGAAGGATTCCTTTCCGGGATTAAAAACCGGATACTGGAAAAGATTGCTCGCGGTGCACCCGGGGCCCAGAGCTTCCGTCCCCTGCTTCATCGTTGGCGGGGAGTGAACATGGGAAAACAGGTGTGGATCGGCTACGACTCCATCATTGAGACGGCGAAGCCGCACCTGGTGACGATTCGCGACGGTGCCACCATCGGAATTCGCAATATCATCATTGCTCACTTTCGTGATTGGGAACGCCCCGTGGTGATCGAAGAAGAGGCATTTCTTGGCCCGGGTGTGATCGTGCTGCCGAATGTCGTGATCGGCCGCGGAGCCGTGGTCGCGGCTGGCAGCGTGGTCACGACTTCAGTTCCTCCTCACACGATGGTTCGTGGAAATCCAGCCAGACCGGTCGCGAGAGTGGGAAGATCGCCCAACGCAGAGGTGAGTTTTCAGGAATTCTCCGCGAGCCTCCGGCCGCTCGGAGAATGAGTTCGCCCCGCACAATGCAGCACCCCTCCGGTACATCATGCTCATGGCAACGAGGCCCATCGGCGCCCGCATTTCCCGCAGACCGTGTCGATGTCTGGCGCGTGCGGCTTGACGAGCCAGTCGACACAACCTCTACCCCCAGCATTCTCTCTTTCGACGAACTTACCCGTGCCAGCCGGTTTCACTTCGAAAAAGACCGTCTGCACTTCGCTCGATGCCGCTCGACGCTGCGCTTTCTGCTCAGCCGGTATCTCGGAATTCCAGCCGCGGAATTACGCTTCGAATATCAGCCTAGCGGGAAGCCGGAGCTGGCTGCACCGCAAAACCCGCGCCAGCTGCAGTTCAACGTTTCGCACTCCGCCGGGCTGGCATTAATTGCGGTGAGCGCCGGCCACCGCCTCGGTATCGACATTGAAAAGATTCGCGTTGACGTCGATATCACGACCTTAGCAGAACGTTTTTTCTCCACTCGGGAGCGAGCCGGCCTTCGGGCTTTGCCGGATCATCTCCGCGTGCCGGCCTTCTTTGCCTGCTGGACGCGCAAGGAGTCCTTCCTGAAAGCGACCGGTGAGGGCCTTTCGTTTCCGCTGGCCGATTTTTCAGTCGCTACGCACCCCGATCTTGATCCCGCACTTGAGGAAATCAATGGAAACACGGAAGCCGGAAAACAATGGTTTCTGGCAGACCTCAGCGTCGTCGATGGCTACCGCGCGACGGTGGCTCTCGATCGCTGTCATTCTCGCCTGGAAACGTATGCCTGGAACTGATTGTCAGTCGACATAACTCCCATTGCCCAGACAGAAATTGCTGCCCGTGAGTTTGTTGTACAACCGCAAGAGCCGCAAAAACATCGCCGCCTCGACAGGAAACCGGAAGTAGTTAGTTTTGAAACGCAGCCATGCGATCGGGAAGAAGAACTTGTTGACGAGAAATACGATCGGACGGATTTTGGACGAGCGAACGAGACGATAGAAGTTGGGATCCACCAAAGGAAGATAGAAGTTTGCGAACAACTCGAGCCGCCAATCGATTCCTTTGGGTGCCCATGGAGCCTTGAATCTGCGCAAGGTGTGATGCGCCCAACCCGACAGTTGTTGCGGCGGCACGAACCCTTTTTCCTCTGCTCGTTCATAAAGCCGGGTGCCAGGATACGGGGTGAAGAAGAAGATGCTGGCTCGCACGCTGCGCTGCATCAGCTTGGCGCGGCGGAGCATGTCGAGCGTGAGGTCGAGGTCGCGGCCGGACTCCGTGGGCAGGCAGACCATGGTGGAGAGCCGCGGGGTGATCCCGTGGCGTGCCAGCATCTCGATGAAGCGTAAGGTCTCCCCGACCGTGGCGCGTTTGTTGAGCAAGTCGAGCGCTTCCTGGTCGCCCGACTCCGCCCCAATGTAGATTTGCTGGCAGCCGGATTCCGCGAAAAGCCGCAAATCGTCGTCCGTGTAAGCCATGGTGAAAATGTGAGCGTGCGCGCTGGTTTCCCACTTCAAGTTCAACCCGGCATCGATCATGGAGTGGGCAAGTTCACGAGCAAACTGCGCGCGTACGAAGAAATTGTCGTCCTCGAACAAAAGACTGTCGACGCCAACTTGTTCCTTCAGGAATCGAAGTTCCTCAATGATTTGAGCGACGGGCTTGTGCTGCCAGCGGCGATGGTAGATTTCACCGATGCAACAGAAGCTGCAGTCCAGCGGGCACCCATGGCTGGCAAAGTAGCCAATGAAGTGTTCCGGGAGGCGACTTCGGTTAAGGTACTTCTTGAGGTCGAGGGCGCCGAGGTTGATGCGTGGAAAGGCATTGATATCATCCAACGGGGCAGGCGGGTTCACGGTAACCGCGCCGTTGTGCTTGAAGCCGAGGCCCGGAATGTCCGAAGTATTGTCCCCTTCACGCAGCCGATCCACGAGCTGGCGGAGGGGACGCTCGCCCTGGCCAACGACGACATAGTCGATGTAGGGTTCCTGCAGTGTCTGTTCCGGCAGCAAAGTCGGGTGCCAGCCGCCCCACACGATGGGAGCGTCGCAGCTCTCACGGACCTTTTTTGAAAACGCAATCCCGCCATAGATCTGTTCGCCGGTCAAGGAGCTGACGCCGGCGAGCAGGAGACGGTCGCTGTGTGCAGCCAGAATTGTCGAATAATCCGGCTGCTGTTGCTCATCGAGTAGAACGACTTCTACGCCGAGGTTTCGCAGCGCGCGTTCGAGGTACAACAGAGAATAAGGCACCCGAACTTGGGTGGCGTCGCCTGGAGTGGGGTTTGGAAAGAAGAGAATGACGACGTCTTTTCTTGCCGACCTGCCGGCAGGGGTTCTCTCCTGAATGCTCAACGCAGGCTCAGCGCCGCTCTTCATTTCGGTGTCTGTGAATAGTATAGGACCTCTCACCGCCAAAGGCATGTCTTGGCCTGGCCGGAACGTGACGTAACGTGGAGGCAGGAATTCTTCAGTCGCGGTCCGGGTCGGCCGGTGTCCAGGAGCACTGCCCACGATGAAGCTGGTTGAATATCTGACATTGATTACCAGACCATGAAACATCCGTCCTATCTTGGCCCCGCGAAGGGTTTCGCTATTTTGGCAGCAGTGTCCCTGCTGTTCTGGTGGCGTCCCTTGGGAAACACGTTCGGGCTGGCGCTGGCGAACGAGGCCTACACACACATCCTTTTGATTCTCCCCCTGAGTGCCGCGCTGATTTACCTGGATTCGAAAGCGCTCCGGATCGATTCGCAGCCGAGCCCTCGCATCGGTGCGGCTTTGCTGGCTCTGGCGTTGCTGATGGGTTGTTATGCCAGATGGGGGAGGATGGGTGCCACGCCCGACGATGTTCGGCTTTCGCTCGCCATGTTCGGCGTCGTGACCTGGTGGATCGCCAGCGCTGTGTTCTGTTTCGGCCTGCGCGCTTTTCGGTCCCTTCTGCTTCCGCTCTGCTTTTTGTTTTTGCTCGTACCTGTTCCGGGAGTCGTGCTGAGCGTGATCGTCGGATGGCTCCAGCACGGATCCGCCTGGATGGCCGCTTTGCTATTCCGGGCAGTCGGCGAACCCGTCCAGCGCGATGGGGTTTGGCTCTCCCTTCCGAAACTGGATATTGAAGTTGCGAAGGAATGCAGCAGCATCCGCTCCAGTTTTCTGCTGGTGATCACGACCATTGTTCTGGCTCATCTGTTCCTGCGATCCTGGTGGCGGAATCTTATTCTCGTCTTGATCGCAATTCCACTTTCGATCGCAAAGAATGGTCTCCGCATCTTCGTGATTGCGGAGCTCGGAACTCACGTGGATCCGGGATTCCTGGATGGAAGGCTTCATCACCACGGCGGAATCGTCTTCCTGTTTATCGCTCTGGGCGCGATCGTTGTGCTCCTCGCGATTCTACATCGAGGTGAGACGCGACCACAGTTACTCAGCGCCTCTACTGGGCCGAAATAGGCGACCGGTCACCCAGTTTTGAACGAATGGCTTAATCAAAGCAGGGCCAAAGCGAGGAACTGAAAAAAACAGGGCCCGGCTTGCGAGCGAACATACTCGCAAAGTAGGCCCTTTTTGTGCCGGCCCTTTCTTGTGCCGGCTGACCTTACGATTGCTTGGGCTTTGCTACCCTGGACCGGAAAAACATTGCCCCGAAACATGTGAGCCCGGCTCCGAGCAGGTAGATCGCAGTAGAACCACCTTCCGCCACCTGCTGGCAATCCCTCCGCGAATGCCGATCATCGCATCCGTGACGGTGGTCCCGATCAGCAAACGCCGCGGGAACCAGACAACACAGCGCGACAACGGCCAGCAAAAACTTCCCATATTTATTGTTCATGCGTTACTCCCTTTAGATTCGGTAAGTAAGCGAAGTGCCCGGAAGGGGAGTATCGGCGGGTGGTACTTCGCGAACGATCTTTCGAACCTCTTAACATCGATAGTTAACTATCTTTGGTAACTTGCTGTCAAGATGATACTTTTTGCGATAGTTGCACGAAAATGCAACCTTCATCTTTCTCGTGGTGGCCCAGTTCCCAAAAGGTCCAACCGGTTCACCCGGGCAAATCCGACTATAGTCGATAGACGACAAACGATAGGCAATCAATGAGAACCGACCCATTCCGGCTCTTGCTCGCAGTATGCGCCTTGCTTTGCTTCGGCCTTGCGTCCTGTCACAAAGCCCCGCTTCATGGCGTTAAGCTGATGTGGGAAGCGCCCCCGGCCGCTCCGGGAGTTTCGGTCGTCGGCTACAACGTGTATCGGAGCACGACCTCCGGCAAGCAGTTCGTGAAAATCGCCTCCCGTGTCCAAGGCCCACCGTATGAAGATAGCCTGGTGGTCAGTGGCTGCACTTACTTCTACGTTGTGACCGCCCTGGATCGCGCCGGACACGAGAGCAGGTTCTCCGGCGAAGTACGAGCCACGATTCCCTGAGTTGGCTGGGCTTAGCCGGTCAAGAGTTAGCGGGTCACCAGTTAGCCGGCCATGCTGAGCGCGACGTTACGGAGTTGGAATGACCGCCTGCGTTTCCGTCGAGTATCCACTCTCATTCGAGTTGCCATCCACGGTCGTGGCTACGTAGTAGTAAGTCTGGCTGGAGCTGACCGTACTGTCGGTGTATGCGGTCGTGCCATCGAGAGAAGTGTTGATCATCGAGTACGGTCCACCAGACACGGTGCTGCGGTATACGTTGTAGCCGACTGCATTATTCGAGGAGTTCCAGGTGAGGTCCACGGTGTGCGGAGCGGGCGCCGCTCCCGTGCCCGTCATCGATTGCACGGCGGGCGAGTTCGCGGCGTTGCTCGAGAATGACAAAGATGCCGAAGCGCCTCCGCTCGCCCCGGGCGTGAAAATGACGGTGAAGGTAGCGGATTGACCGGCGGGGATCGTTGCCGGGAGCGAAATTCCGGAGAGCACAAACTCACCGTTGCTAAGACTTGCCGATGTAACCGTGACCGAAGCGCCGCTGGCGTTCAGACTGCCGTTGAGCGACGCACTCGACCCGACGGCCACGTTGCCAAAGCTGAGACTGGTTGGAGACACCGCCAACTGGCCCGCGGCCGTTCCGGTCCCGGAGAGCGCGATATTGAGTGGCGAGTTCGATGCGTTCGACACCACCGACAGGCTTCCGCTCGCCGCACCGGCGCTGGTCGGCGCAAACGTCGCGGTGAACGTCACGCTTTGACTTGCCGTGAGTGTAAGGGGCAAGGTCAATCCACTGACCGAGAAGACCGCCCCGGTCAAATTCGCTTGCGAGATGGTGATCGTCGATCCGCCGGAATTGGTCAGCGTCTCAGACAAACTCGTGCTGTTGCCGACCTGAACGCTCCCGAACGCAAGGCTCGTGGGATTTGCAGCGAGCGCTCCCGGCGTCACGCCAGATCCAGAGAGTGGAATGCTCAGGTTGGGATTCGCGCCGTTGGAAGTGATACTCACGCTGCCGCTGGCGGGGGCGCCCGTAGGCGGAGCAAAAAGGACTGTGAACGAAGTGCTCTTGCCCGCATTCAATGTCAAAGGCAAGGCCAGCCCGCTCAAACTGAATCCGCTGCCACTCGCGGTGGCGGCTGAGATCGTGAGGCTCGATCCGCCGGAATTGGTCAGCGTCTCAGACAAGCTTGCGCTGCTGCCAACCTGCACGCTACCGAACGCAAGGCTCGTCGGATTCGCCGTCAGCGCTCCCTGCGTGACGCCCGTTCCAGAGAGTGGGATGCTTAAAGTCGGATTCGCGCCGTTGGAGGTGACACTCACGCTGCCGCTGGCGGCGCCGCTCGCGGCCGGAGCAAAAAGGACTGTGAACGAAGTGCTCTGGCCCGCATTCAACGTCAAAGGCAACGCCAGTCCGCTCAGGCTGAATCCGGTGCCGCTCGCGGCGGCGGCTGAGACCGTGAGGCTCGTTCCGCCGTTGTTGGTCAGGGTCTCAGACAAGCTCGCGTTGTTGCCGACCTGAACGTTACCGAACGCAAGGCTCGTGGGATTCGCAGTCAGCGTTCCCTGCGCCACGCCAGTTCCGGACAGTGGGAGATTTATGGCGGGGTTGGAGGCATTGGAAGTGAAAGCTACGTTGCCGCTTACGCTGCCCGCCGACTGAGGGGCAAAGATTACCGAGAAAGTGGCGCCTTGGCCCGCTCCCAGCGTCAGGGGTAAGGTTAAACCGGTCAGAGTGAAACTGGTGCCGGTGAGAGTGGCTTGAGAAACCGTTAGACTGGAGCCCCCCGAGTTGGTCAGGGTTGCGGATTGCATCTGGCTGCTTCCCACTGGGACGTTTGCAAAATTCTGCCTGTTGGGATTGGCGGTGAGTTGACCGGGAGCTGTGCCCGTACCGGTGAGAGGTATGGCCAGCTGGGGACCAGAAACAAACAGACCACCTCCGGTCGTGCCGGCCGATTGTGGGGCGAAGGCGACGTTCAACGTAACGCTTTGCCCTGCGCCCAGAGTCAGAGGGAACATGGGCCCGCTCATCGAAAATCCGCCGCCCGTTGTCTGGAGTGCCGAGAGGGTTACCTTCCAGGAACGATCGTTCGTAAGTACGACGGGCACGGTGGATATGGTTCCTATCGCCACTTGGCCAAACGACACAATCGAGGGGCTGGCGGTCACGGACTCGCTGCTCACGCCTGTACCCCCAACCTCAAGATGAAGAGTAGCGTTCGATGCATTGCTGGAGAATTTGATCGTGCCTCCCGTCCATCCCATCGCCGTGGGAGTGAAGCTTACACTCAGACCGACACTCTGTCCCGCAAGCAAGACCAGCGGCAGGCTCAAGTAGGACGTGGTGAATTCGGAGTTGTCCACAGTGATTCCGGAGATCGTCACACTCGTCTGTCCATTATTCGTCACGGTGACAAGGAAGGTTTCGGTCTGACCGACAACGATAGCGCCAAATCGAACGTTCATGGGTGCGCACGCGAGTTGTGAGGTAGCTGCGCCGGCGCGCACGGGCACCATTCCGAGAAGCAGGATCGCCATGCCGATTGTTAGTAAGTGGACTGTGCGGATGAAGAGAGACTGGATGATAGACCGGGGGAGTCGCATATCATCCAGTTTGGAAGCCTTGTGGCTAAAGGAATAGATTCCGGCAGTGCATCAAGCTACTGGCCGCTAGGCCAATACACCGCTGCCCGGTTATGCGCCCTTCAGGCCACGACAAGGGCGCCAATTTCGCCGAAAACGTCAAACAACTTATTCTCTTTGACTTTTTAAAATGAGCGTTTCTTCGAAAAGCGTGGTGGTCGGCTACAACATGTATCGGAGCACGACCTCCGGCAGCCAATTCGTGAAAATCGCCACTCAAGTCCCAGGCCCACCATATGAAGATGGCTTGGTGGTCAGTGGCCGTACTTACTTCTACGTTGTGACCGCCCTCGATCACGCCGGCCGTGAGAGCAGGTTCTCCGCGGAAGCACGAGCCACGATTCCCTGAGCGGGGGCATAGCTAGCCGGTCAAGAGTTAGCGTGGCATGCTGTGCGCTACGGTTACGGATTCGGAATGACCGCCTGAGCTTGATTCGAATATCCGCTCTCATTCAAGTCGCTACCCACAGCCGTAGCTACGTAGTAGTAAGACTGGCCGGAGACGACCGTGTTATCGGTATATGCGGTCGTGCCATCGAGAGAAGTGTTGATCATCGAGTACGGTCCACCAGACACGGTGCTGCGGTATACGTTGTAGCCGACTGCGTTATTCGAGGAGTTCCAGGTGAGGTCCACGGTGTGCGGAGCGGGCGCCGTTCCCGTGCCCGTCATCGATTGCACGGCGGGCGAGTTCGCGGCGTTGCTCGAGAACGACAAGGACGCCGAAGTCGCTCCACTGGCCTGCGGCGTGAAAGCGACGGTGAAAGGAGTGGATTGACCAGCGGCGAGCGTTGCCGGCAGCGAAATTCCGGAGAGCACAAACTCACTGTTGTTAAGACTTGCCGATGTAACCGTGACCGAAGCGCCGCTGGCGTTCAGGCTGCCGTTGAGCGACGCACTCGACCCGACGGCCACGTTGCCAAAGCTGAGACTGGTTGGAGACACCGCCAACTGGCCGGCGGCCGTTCCGGTGCCGGAGAGCGCGATGTTGAGCGGCGAATTGGACGCGTCGGAGACGATGCTCAACGTTCCACTCGCAGCGCCTGCGCTGGCTGGAGCAAAGATCGCGTTGAAAGTGACGCTCTGATTGGCGGTGAGGGTCACTGGCAGAGTCAGCCCGCTGACGGAGAAACCGGCTCCACTCGGCGTCGCCTGCGAGATCGTGACGGTAGCTCCACTCGTGTTGGTCAAAGTTTCGGACTTACTGCTGTTGCTGCCCACCTGGATACTTCCGAATGCCAGGCTGGAAGGATTGGGAGAGAGCGTTCCGGGAGTAACTCCCGCGCCAGAGAAGTTAAGCACTACGTTGCTGTTTACCCCGTCTGCGGTGGTAGCAAACGTGACGCTGCCGCTGAAATTTCCGGCTCCAGTGGGCGCGAACGTCATCGTAACCGAAGCCGTTGCTGCGGCGTGCAGCGTGAGGGGCAGGGCGAGGTTGCTCATCGAAAATCCTGCGCCGCTCATGGTCGCCTGCGTGACTGTGAGATCGGTCTCCCTGGTGTTCGAAAGAGTCACAGTGCTGGTCTGGTTGGATCCAACATTGGTGTTTCCAAAAGCAATTTGCGAGGGACTCGGTGAAAGCTTTCCGAGGGTGACACCATTGCCGGAGGCGGACAGGGAAACAATTGGCTGCGCATTCGGCCCATCAAAGGAAATCGTGATGGTCGGATCGCCGGAATCCGTAGGTTGGTACTGGACGCTGAATGAAGCGGTTTGTCCCGCGGCCATCAGCAGTGGCAGTGTGACGCCAGTGACCTGGAAGCCGGAGCCCAATCCTTGAATCGAGTTGATGGTAACGGAAGACGAGGTGTTGTTCGAAATCGTGTCGGACAGCGTCTTGCTGCTGCCGATCGGCACCGTTCCGAAGTTCAGGCTGCCGCTCCCGACACCGACAGTGCCCGCGCCGGTCGAACCTCCGGCTACGCCCTGGCACCCTGTGAGCAGCAACAAGCTGCCAGCAATGATCAGGGAAATGGCCCAGCTACTGTGCAACCGGTAACCGTTCAACGCGACCTCTGTTTGCCGGTTTCGCGTACCACGACGGGGGATTTCGGGCCACTGGAGTCTTGAAAATTCCAGCTCCGGCAAGACCAGTGTCGCTCCGGGTTGCCACGAGCCATAGATTGCGAAAGGCCCAGCTGGGCGCGGCATCTGGGCAAGATGAGCGGGGCCAAATCCCCCTTTCGGGATGAACTGCCGTGCGAAAGGAAGAGCAATCCGCTATAGCCTATAAGCGATTGCTAAGGAATGGATGGATTAAAGAGCCTTCCGCGCCGCGACTAAAGTTCCCGAGGGCCACATTTGGGCAGTTTTTGCTGGGCGGATGCCTTAAGGAACGCGACGGCAATGTGCAGATCATTGCATATCGCCCGCATCCTGCGCATCGTCGCCAGCCTGGCAGCGAACCGCTGTCCTGACTAACCCGTTCGCCTTCTTTCTGTTCTCCCGAGTGCTTTCCCGTGGCGGCGGGTTTAACATGAGTAAAGATGTGAGCGCTGGATGGCAGGGTGCGTGCATCTAAACGTAGGTGGCTCGAAGTTCCGGAGCAGAGAATTGGGGATTCTAAAGATGAGATTTTCGTTGGCGGTAGCGGTCGTACTGGTGGGTATCAGCGTGAGCGGACTGGCGCAGCAAAACAACACATTCAGGGTTAAGCGTTCCGCACCCGAAAAAGCGCCGAAGAAAAGCGCGCCCATCGGCAAGACGGCAGCGAGTCCGGCAACGGCTTCCGCTGCCAACGCCAAGGATTTGCAAGCCCTGGAGCATCAGACCGCCAAGGCCTCCGCACCGTCTCGATCTGCCGGAAAGAGGACGCCGGGGACGGCCTCCGCGCTGAAACCGGTAAAAGATAAGCCCAATCCGCCGATCAACTTCGGTCGAACGGGCGGCGGCAAAAGTGCAGGCATGGGCAACCAAGGTGCGAACCCCTACAAAGGGCGGCTCAGGCAGAAACACAGTCACGAATAGCAAAGCAAAGACACTAACAAAGCAAAGACACTAGCAAAGTAAAGACACCGCTTCCCCCGAGATTCATCGCGAAACGGTTGTGCGATCCGGGGCCGGGACTGCCTGTGCAACAGGCTTTGCCTTGGGTTCTTTGAGGGAGTACTTCAGCAGGCAATACAAGGCTCGCACGCCGTCTTTCCATCCGATCTTTTTACCCTCCTCGTACGTGCGCCCCCAGTAACTGATTCCCACCTCATAGATGCGCAGGTTTCGCCGAGCAACTTTCACCGTGATCTCGGGCTCAAATCCGAAACGATTCTCCTCGATCGGGATCGCCTGAATGACTTCGCGCCGGAAGACCTTGTAGCAGGTTTCCATGTCGGAAAGATTGATGTTGGTGAGGCAATTGGAAAGCAGGGTGAGAGCCCGGTTGCCGACCGAATGCCAGAAGTACAGCACGCGATGCGGCGCGCTGCCCAGGAAGCGCGAGCCAAATACTACGTCCGCCTTGCCCTGGATCAAGGGCTCGATCATCAGCGGATATTCCGCCGGATCGTATTCCAGATCGGCGTCCTGAATAATGACGAAGTCGCCTGTGGCTTCCTGAATGCCGCGGCGGAGAGCTGCACCTTTGCCCAAGTTTTGCGGCTGAAGAACGATGCAGATTTGCGGATGCTCGGATTGCAGTTCGGCCAGGATCTCGCGCGAGCCATCCCGCGAGCCGTCGTCCACGCAGATCAGCTCGATCTCCATGGGAACCGAGAGAACCTTCAGGACCACCTCCCGGAGCGTGGCGTGTTCGTTATAGACCGGCATCACGACGGAAAGTTTCATGGCGCGCCGCAGTGACGGCGAGACTCCTCTCAAATCCATCACGATTGTAAACGGTGCGCTGGCGGCTGGGAATTACAAGCTAGGGCTGTCGTTTACTTGTCCATAGTGGGTTTGTCCGAGAAAGGATTGACTGCTGGCGCAATCAGGGCAGTAGACGCGCTCGGCTGGCAGCCTGCGGCCGCTGGGGACTGAGTGCGGCTTCGCTGGCGGAGCCGGCGACGCTTGCCAATCTTCTCGGCTGCAACGCCAGCAGGTGCTGCAGAAGCACCAGATCGCTTTCGACATTAGAGCGAGCCGTCTTTCGGACGGCTGCGGGTTTTAATTCCTCGCGCAAGCGTGCCTCCACGAGGCCTGCGGTAAACTCGAAACCCCTCGGGACGCTCAGAATATTGGCCCGCGCAATACCCACGGGCGTGACCTCGCCACCCACGCGCACCTGCAGAGTGGGTGCCCCGGAAGCATCGAGGGTTGGCTCGGCCGCGGCGAGCCGAGACTCCCAACGGCGCTCGTCTGCGGCAGCGTTAGACGAAGACGTGGCTTGAACCAATTCGCTTTGAACGAATTCGCTTTGAACCAGTTCCTGCAATCGGTCCTGAAAATTACGTCGATCCGCGCGCGTCGGGGGCGCGTCCAATCGATCACTGGCATCGAGGATCAGCGCGTTCCGTGACGGATTGAAGCGCCCGTGCCCCAAATACGCGGCGATCAGGCTGCCCGCGACGTAGGGATGCAACGCGAACAGCGGCAGCATGTATTTCTTCGCCGTGAGCGCGCACTCCAAAACGCCGTGGACCGGCTTGGAGCGCGGGAGCGTGCCTGGGACTTGTGGAATGACGAAGCTCGAGGTCTGCAACTCGGGATGACGGCGGCTGTACTTGGAAAGTGTTCTTGCCAATTGTTTCGGCGTGGTGACGCCCAGGTCGCCGATGATGCTGCGATGCACGGCGCGGGGGTGGTAGAAATCGATGATCCCACGCGCAAAGTCCGCACAGTTCGCCGTAACCATGGTCCAGCGATCGCGGTTGGGCCGGCCATTGAGTTTGCGGATCAGCGCGGCATCCAGTTCCGGGTTGGTCTCAATCTCATACGCGTAGATGGTGCGGAGGTACGAGGCTCCGATCAACTCGTACCAGTCTCCCTCCGGTGTCCCGCCATCGGGAAGATCGGGAGCAAGCGCTTCCAGGTGATTGCGCCGGTAGCGGTCGCGTAAAAACGCGATCAGCTTCTTGTCGGCGAAGAGCGGGATGTCTTCCTGTTTTTCCACGGCGTACAGGTAAGGGATGAGAGGAATTGCTATCCAGTCGTATCCCGCGACACGGTGGTAACGGCTGAGGACGACTCCGGTTTCGCCCGGCGCACAGGAACGCAGCACGACTGGGGATGCAGCGCAGACGCTGCTGAGGTAGACCGCGGCATGACCTGTCCCGGCGAGAGCGCCATCGTAGCTGTAGGGCTCTGCCAAGAACAGCGTTGCCTCAGCCCGCGCCCGGGGAATCGAGCACAGGCAGAAGAGCAGAATGGCACTCAGCTTCCTCAGTCCCAACCCAGCCTCCACGTTGACCGTCCGCCCGTCCTTATAGAAAGATGTACACCCCTTTAGATGTCGGTTCCCGCGCTTTCGTTTTACGCCGGTAGTAACTTTGGTACTTACAGTTCGGGAGCGCGCTGCACAGGCCGCCGTCGCTGTGGCACTGCACTCAACGACGGCCAGGGCTATACTCACCTGTCGCGCGGGAAACTGGATCACCCATCTCGCCCGGCACGGAACGCCGGAACGACGCAACGATGAGGACTTCCCGCAATCTCAAGTTCCTCGCTGCCGCGCTGGCCTTCGTGGTTGGCCTCGGCACGCTGGGCTTTCACTACATCGAGGGATGGCCCTGGTTCGATGGTT
>OBLU010001041.1_pt1 | contig 25900 bp, 14 predicted proteins | sample 1518681 | NCBI WGS metagenome assembly OBLU01 (sample SAMEA3539304, study PRJEB22396) | soil metagenome | biome: tundra; feature: field; material: soil | place: USA | collected 2010-05 | depth 0.15 m
CCTGTTTGATTCAATTGCCCGACTGATTGGCGCGGATGTCGGGTTTGCGGTTTGCCCGTTGCGAAGCGGAGAATGAAATCGTGCAAGCAAGAGCGCTATTTGCGACATTGGCGGTTGCGGTGCTGTGCGCGAGCCTCGCGGGGATACCGCAGACTTCCCCCAAGGCGCACGCGATTCCTCCGCCTGAGGCGCGAGTCGATATCAACTACGCCAGCATGGATGAGCTAATCAAAATACCGGGGATGACGCGGTTCTGAGCCGGACGCATTATTCGCTTCCGGCCCTACCGCACCAAGGCTGACCTAATTGAGCACAGCATTCTAAGCCTCGTGGTCTACGACCGCGTCAAGGATTACTTGATCGCCCACCGCGAGAAGCAGTAACCAGCCGGCTAGTGCCATGGACGAGCACGCCAGCCACCATTGGCGCGATAGCGGTGAGATACCGTCCGAGGGCATTCTGGACCGGCTTAGCCTATGGGCCTGGGCAAGCTTAAGGGGTGATACTTCCGGATTGCCGATCGTTCACTCGGAGCACCGCCGAGACCTGGGAAAACGTTCGCAATGCCGACTTATCGGGACGGATCCCGCCATAGAGTCTATAAACAGAGTTGTTCTAAAGAGTTGAGGCTCTCTTTGGAGTGCGACTACGGCTGTCCTTGCTGCGCTCAGATTGTGCTATGGGTGGTTATCGTCGCCTAACACTGATGTTTCTAATCCTTGGAGCTCCCTGATCGGGGTCGAGTATGAGCATCGCACATTTCTGATACGGCTGACAGGCGCGTTACTGACCGATTCCCCGACGCACTCCAGGTCAAAAAGGTGAGATGGATGGTAGAGGACAAGATGACGGGCGATGATCGCAGAACGGACCGTGGAAACTGTGTGCCGAGCCGTCGTGAATTTCTGGCAGGATTGGCGGCGCTGGGACTTGCAAAATGGACAGAACCGGCGTTCGGAGCAGCCGCAGGGACGGCTGGCTGGAGCGGACTGCCGAATCGGCCAGAGGAACAGCCCCTGGATTTCCACGCGCTGGCCAATGCGTTTGACGCCTACGTGATGGACCCTGCACATGGGGTGAACCTGCGCGCCAAGGATGGCCGGCAAGTGTTTCCTTCAGCGCTGGAAGGCCTGGAGGACGGGGGACTGACAACCTACGGGCCGATGGCGCTGGGCAAGGAATTGCGTGGAGAAGGGTTGGAGGGCCTGGCGGCCTCGCTTCAGGGTTATTTCAGTGAGCCGTATGGACTGTTTCTCGACAGCAACGGTGCAACGCTGTGCGAGTACTGGTATTTGATGAATGTGACCGCGCTGGCCTATGGGCTGATCCGGCTGCGGTTTGGACAGGATGCGGCGTGGCTGGCGCGGGTGGAGAAGAGCGCGGCGCGGCTGCAAACGATGGCGCGGCAAATCAAGTACGACTTCAACGACCAGGGCTACGACTTTGCCAAGGGCGCGACGTTTACCAATCACGACATCTACCGGCAGCCCGATGCGGTGGGTGGATACAGCTACGTGATGCTGCTGGCCTGGAAGTTGACCGGGAAAGAGTTCTGCCTAGCAGAAGCCAAGACAGGAATCGATCGGTACCTGGATTTTGCTGCGAACCCGTGGTACGAGGTTCCAAGCGGCGCCATGGCGGTGATGGCGGCTGCCCGCCTGGAGGCGATGGGTTATCCAACCAACGCGAGAAAAGCATTGGGGTTTGTCTTTGACTCGAAGGCCGGGCTGATGGCGACGGGGCGCTGGGGCGGACACGAGGTCAACGGGCTGCTGGCGGGATTCCGGACCGAGCCCCCCGACCAGGTTTACAGCATGGAGTCGATGGTGGCGCTGCCCTATATTTTGCCCGCGGTGCGCTTCCGTCCGGAACTGGCCGAAGAGGTTGCGCGGTATGCGCTGAACGCGGCTGCCAACCTGCGCTGGTTCTATCCGCAGTATCTGCCGCGCGAGAGCCAGAGCCGGCCCGAGTTACCGGCGATGATTCCCTACGAGCGCTTGAGCCGGGAAGAAAAGGGCCACAGTCCTTACGCAACGGGCGACTTTGCGGGGCACCGGTCAATTTATGGCGGCGCGTATGTCATGTGGCTGGATAAGATGATTCAGCCGCAGGGCGATCCGTGGCTGCTGCGCTGGGATCTGTCCCGGACGAACTTTCTGGATCGTGACCTGCCTCCGGCATTCCTCTTTTACAATCCCTGGCCGGAGGGAAAACGCGTCACAGTTGACGCAACGGCGGGCAAAGGAAAGGTCCAGGATCTTACCCGCAAACGTCCGCTCGAAGTCCACAACGGCAGGGTTGAGTTGGCGCTTGGTCCGCACGAGGCGCGGGTGATCGAAATTCAGGCGTGAACCCGGGCCGCTTCCTCTTACCTGGACTGGCGCAGGTGCGACTGAGACAGACTCCAACAGCTGCGCATTCCATCGCGAATCGGGTTCTGCGCAATTCAGGGATGGAGCACACGCGTGGCAACGATGGAAGTGGCATTGGGAGCGCCGGCGACGGCTTGAGTGCGGATGAGGGCTTCGAAGTAGACGGGCTGACCCGAAGCGCCGGAGATGCCGAGAGCCTCCTGAAGCTTTTGCCGGTTGCCGGCATCGGCGAGGAAGAGGCCGGCAGCCTCGGTGCCTTCCTGTTGCAATCCCTGCAGGATGAGAACGCTGCCGCGGCCGTTGGCGAGCGGCAGCAATGAGATGGTGGCGTAGTCCTCGCCCGAGCTGCCTGTGAAGATCAGGCCCTGGTAAGTATCCTGCTCGCCCTTCCTTGGATGCAGGTTCTGGAAGAACTTGAGGCTTTCGCCCACGACCCCTTCGCGTTCCTGAAAGTTGAGCTTGTCCTGGAAATAGGAGACCCAGGGGTTGGAACTGGGGCTGCCGACAAAGACAAAGGTACCCACCTCAAGATCGCGAGGGCGCAACTCCCGGGCCGAGCGAACGGCGAGCCTGTCGCGCGAATTGCCACTCAATCGCATGAGCGTGTCCACCACCACCAGGTCGGCATACGAGGTGAGCAGCGAGCCGGAAAGATATTTCATCACGCGCGATTCGCGGGCCGTGGGGTGAGCGTTGGAGAGAGCGGCGCCGCTCCGGTAGGCGGGGCTCAGATACTGATCCAGCGTAATCGGCTGCTCGTCGACAAGCCGCATCATGCCGTAGTTGATGTCGGCAACCACCACCTGTACGGGGCCGTTGCCGGAATCGAAGAGCGTGGCAAGAGGCCAGGGCGGCGGAACCGGAGCCGCGACCGGCGGATGGTGAAACCAGGATGCCAGAGTGGTGACGAAAAACAGTGCGGTGAGTGCCCAGGGGAGCAGCCGGAGCCAGAACTTCAGTTCATTGCGCGCGGCCGCCAGTGCGGGAATCGCGACAGCCCGTTGCTCGACGGGGCGAAAGAGCGTGGTGTAGGCACCCTTCGGAATCTCGACGATGGCCGTTTCCTGGCGGCCTTCCGCGTCGAAGTACTCATGCAGCTTGAGGCGCAACTGGCGGACGTGTACGCGGACCGAGCTATCCTCGACAACGCTGTAATCCTGGGGTTTGCCGAAGACCGCGCTACCGATGCGGTGCTCGTTCAGATCCTGAATCTGGCCGTGCAGAGTTCTCTCCGCCAGGAAGCACAATAATTCTCTCAGCCGGGCTGACTTCTGGAAGGACGGACTGACGGTGATCCTTTCGATCAATTGCCAGCGAGTGTCTGCCCGAAGAACCGGATCCACTTCCATCATCCGCGCTCAGTCCCGTCTCCATTCGGTTTAGACAGATTATGTGCAATTTTATACACAATCCGAATTCAATGAAATTCGATATATGCTAGCACAGCTAATGCAGAAACGAAAGACCGGCCTGGAACTGCAACAGGGGAATTGCATTTGGAGTTTTGTTGCCAGAGTTGGTTCATCAAGGTGCCGCAGTCGCATCAACATAGGGATCAGCGAGGTTTGTTTTTTTCCCAAAGGGGGCGATTTCACCCCGCCGGTCGTCATGTTCGACAGCGGAGCTAATCCCAGAGCCGCTCAAAAGTGCTTTTCTGGGTCCAATTTCCGTACCCTGATTCCCAATGCGATTGCCCTGGGAACTGCAAACCCTTTGAGAACGGCCGAAGCTGCTTGAGGATGATTGAGCGCCTTACCCCAGAAAGGTCCTAACAAGATGCTTCATTGCGAAGAATCCAGGCTCCAGCGGTCAGCCCTTTCTAATTCTCTTGTACCTTTCCGCGTATTCTCATGCGAATAACATGTAATTCGCATTGATTTCCAATGATTTATTCAGTAAGTCCCTTTTGCAGGCCAAGTGCTTTCATCGAGGGTTACCTGTGGCTTACGACTTCCGTATTGGATCGTCGCGAATGACCACGCGACAGCCCGATCCTCCAGAACCAGGAAGGGCGCATGACGAACGATCTGGCACAACGGTTCGCAGAGAACCCCATTCTCAGGCCGCTCGACCTCCGCCCGAGCGTGGAGGGGATGGAAGTGACGTGCCTCTTGAATCCTGGAGTATTTCGATACCATGACAAGACCTGGTTGCTGGTGCGGGTGGCCGAGCGTCCGGTCCAGGTTCCAGGCAAGACATCCTTTCCCATCTTGAGCCCGGAGGGCCGGCTTGAAGTTCTCGAATTCAATTCGGGCGATTCAAGACTCGATCTGAGCGATCCCCGCATCATCAGTTTTGACGGGCAGGACTACCTGACCACCCTCTCTCACCTTCGCCTGCTGGCAAGCGAAGATGGCGTGACCTTCAGCGAACCGGAGGGAAGCCGGCCCTTGATGGGTTCCGGTGAACTGGAAACTTACGGCATTGAGGATTGCCGTGTGGCGAAGATCGACGAAACCTACTATCTGACCTATACGCAGGTTTCGAGCAATGGAGTAGGTGTGGGTCTCAGAAGCACGCGCAACTGGGAGGACTTTGACCATGCGGGCATGATCTTTGCTCCGCACAACAAGGACTGCGCGCTTTTCGAGGAACGGATCGGCGGCAAGTACTATGCGCTTCATCGGCCCAGCAGCCCGGAGCTGGGCGGCAACTACATCTGGCTGGCCGAGTCGCCGGACCTTATTCACTGGGGCCACCACCGTTGCCTGGCCCATAGCCGCGCGGGGTACTGGGATAGCGCGCGCGTTGGCGCGGGAGCAGCACCGATCCGGACCGCCGAAGGATGGCTGGAAATCTATCACGGCGCGACCAGGGAAAATCGCTACTGCCTGGGCGCGCTGCTGCTCGACCTGAACGAGCCCTGGCGAGTGCTGGCCCGCTCCGAGACACCCGTCATGGAGCCGCTGGCTCCCTACGAGCAGGAAGGTTTCTTCGGCAAGGTGATCTTCACCAATGGCCACCTGGTAGATGGAGACCGCATCACGCTGTACTACGGCGCAGCCGACAGCGTGATCTGCGCCGCGCATCTGTCTACTTCGAGCATCCTGGCCAGCCTTGTCCCGGCCGAAGGAGCGAAGGCATGAACCACCTGCGCAAGGAGTTTGAAGTCTTTCTGCGCTGTCCCCGCTCCATGCAGGTATTGATGGTGTCTAACATGATCTATGCCCTTGTCCTGCCGGTGATCGAGATCTTTGTGGCGGCTTATGTCATGCGGAACTCGCGGGCCGTGGCCAAGGTAGTCACTTATCAGTTGTCGATCTACGCGGCCACGCCGCTGGCGTTCTACCTGAACGGCAAGATGCTGGGCCGCGTTGGCGCCAAGCATCTGTACGCTGCCGGGATGTTGCTGTCGGGAATGGCGATGATGCTGATGATGCAATTGAGCATCCTGACGCCCATCGGTGTTGCGACCTCGGGATTCACCATGGGGCTGGCCACCGGCATCTTCTGGGCCAACCGCGGATTCCTGGCGCTGACCGCAACCAATAACAGCAACCGAAACTACTACTACGGCCTGGAAAACTTCGTCGCTGTCTTGGCCGCCGTCGTGGTTCCGGCGCTGATCGGCTGGTTTATCAGCGGCACCACGCTGTACGGCTGGCTGGGCGGGATTCCCAACCGCGCCTACCACATCATCGCGGTGGTGGTCTTTGGCCTGACGGTTCTGGCCGCCGCCATCCTCGAACGCGGCACGTTCCGCAACCCAGAGCATACCCGCTTCGTTTACTTCCGGTTTCATCCACTGTGGTGGCAGATGCTCGAGTTGGCTCTGCTCAAGGGCCTGGCCCAGGGATACATCGTCACCGCGCCGGCCATGCTGATTATGTTGCTGGTAGGCCAAGAGGGGACCCTAGGCGCCACGCAGGCCATCGGCGGTGTCTTCTCCGCCTGCCTCATGTATACGGTTGGCCGCATGACAGCACCCCGGCATCGCATCATCGTCTTTTCTTCCGGGCTTCTGTTGTTCTTCTTCGGCGCGGTCACCAACACATTGCTCTTCAACGCCGTGGGCGTGCTCATCTTCATAGGGTGCCTTCTGCTGGCCAAGCCTCTGCTGGATCTTGCCTATTATCCGATCCAATTGCAGGTGGTCGATGTGGTCTCCCGGCTCGAGGGGCGCAACGAATACGCCTATATCTTCAACCACGAGTTCGGACTGTTTACGGGGCGCTGCCTGGGTTGCGGGTTATTTCTGGGCATCGCTTACGGATGGTCTGGAAATGCAGCGCTCAAATACGCCTTACCGGTGATTGCGCTGTTGCAGTTGTTATCCATCCGGGTGGCTGGCCAAATCTCTCGAGGTTTGGACGCGGCGAGCAGCACCTCCCCCGCCGCAAGCTTTACCGGACACACCATGGAGGCCTGAGAACAAAGTTCGAGAGGAGACACACAATGATGCAAAAGAATCTAACGGCACAAAGACCGTGGCGTCTGGCGGTCTGGCTGTTGGCCGTGTTCGGCTTTGCAGCCGGCATCCCCGGCCTGGCCCAATCGGGCAGAGGAACATTGACCGGCTCGGTCAACGACTCCACCGGCGCAAGTGTACCCGGAGCCTCCCTCGATCTGAAGGAGACAAATACAGGCAGTCGCTATGCAGCCAAAGCGACTTCCGAGGGCCTGTTCACATTCCCTGAGCTCCCGCCTGGGAGTTACACCCTGGCAGTGACCTATCCGGGGTTTGAGTCTTACACGCAAAACGGCATTACCGTGAACGTGGGTAGTACGGCCACCGTCAATGCGGTATTGAAGGTAGGTTCGGCCACCGTGAGTATCACCGTGACCGGCGATGCCTCGCAGTTGCAGTCCTACTCTTCCGACGTTGGCATCACAGTGCCAGCCGAATTGATCGAAGGACTTCCGCTCCAGTTCAACGGTACGGTTCGCGATCCGCTGCAATTCGTGACGTTGACGCCTGGCTATTCAGGCGTCGTTTCGAACTCTCCGACACAACAAGGCGGCTTCAAGCTCAATGGCGGCCAACAGTCCGGCGTGGACATTTTTGTGGATGGAGCCACCATCGAACTGGCGTCCGCCAACTTGCAGATGAACTACGGAGTCAGCGTCGAGGCCGTGCAGGAGTTCAAGGTGATGACAAATACCTTCGACGCCCAGTACGGAAGAATGAGCGGAGGCCTTGTAAACCTGGTAACGAAGCCGGGCACCAATACCTTGCATGGATCGGTTTATGACATCCTCAGAAACAAGGTATTGGATGCCAATAGCTGGATCAACAACTTGCAGGGCTCGCCGAAGCCGGTCGACACACAGAACGATTTCGGCGCCATTGTCTCCGGGCCGGTCTACATCCCCAAGCTCTATCATGGCCGCGACAAGACCTTCTTCATGTTCAACTATGAAGGCTTTCGGTTCAATACGGGAGGAAACGGCCTGAACGGGGCGCCAACTCAAGCCATGCTGGGAGGCGACTTTTCCGCCCTGCTCACCCCGGTTACCGTCTTCGGGCAGACTTATCCGGCGCACATTCTCTACGATTACACCACCTGCACGGGTGCAAATCAGGGAAAGACTTGCCAGGCTTATCCAAACAACAAGATTCCCGCGTCAGAGGAGGATGCGGTCTATAAGGCCTCGCAGCCGTATCTGCCCCAGGCGCCCGCGTCCGCGACCTCGCCATACCAGAATCTCTATTCGTCATCGCTGAACGTAACCAATGCCAATATGTACGAAATTCGCTTCGACCAGAACCTCGGGACGAAACAAAAACTCAGCGGCAGCTACGACTACGATTGGCGCCCGACCGGTTACGTCATCAGCGGCGCTCCACTGGATGCCAGCTCAACCAATCAGAGGACACACTACTTCCGCTTCGGTTACGACTACATCCTCGGGCCCAACCTCTTGAACCACCTCAATGCAGGCTTCAGCCGCCGCTATCGTCAGGAGTTCAGCGGCATTGGGAGCTATGGAGGAGATTGGCCAAGCAAAATTGGACTGAAGGGAGTCATGAACACGACTTTCCCCCAGTTCAGTTATAACTATCCGAACGGAGCAGCTATGCCCAGCAACGGGGCCGATCAGTTTTATGACAACACCTACCAATATGACGACAATGTTTCCTGGCAGCATCGCCGTCACAGTTTCACCTTCGGCGCGGAAGCGCGCCTGCAGGAGTTCAATATTGACATCCTGACCAATACGTCTGGAAATTTCAACTTCGGCTCCGGCCCAACCAGCATTTCGTCCGATTCCAACTCAGGATTTGGATATGCGAGTTTCTTCCTTGGGGCTGCTTCAGGGGGGGAGATTGCATTGCCTGAGGAACTTGGATGGCGTGTGAAGTACTACGCGGGCTTCGTGCAGGACAATTGGAAAATCAATTCCAGGTTGACCGCCAATCTCGGCTTCCGGTACGAGATTCCCACGCCCGTCACCGAGGCCCACGGTCAACAGTCGTTCATGGATCCCACGCTTGCCAATCCCGGAGCTGGCGGGATTCCCGGAGCCTATGAGTTCTTGGGCACCGGTACGGGCAGAACGGGTTCCAACGGGTCGCAGAATACCTTCCACGATTCCTATGGTCCGCGTATCGGATTTGCCTTTCAGGCGAATCCTGGCACAGTGGTACGGGCAGGATACGGAATCTACTACCAAAACCTGAAGATTGGCGGCTTTGGCGAAAACGACTCCCAGGGCTTCTTTGGGAGTTATAACTACCCCGGTCCTACCGGTCCCCAGAATCCGGACGTCGTCCTCGCTCAGATTACGGCTTACCCCGGACCAACGCCTCCGTTCATCAATCCCACGGTGATGAACGGCCAGGATCCAACAGTCATTCTGTCTAAGACAGCGCGACCCGGAACTACTCAGACCTGGACTCTTGATGTGGAGCAGCAACTCCCTGGAAAGTTCATGTTGGATTTGGCCTATGTGGGAGATCATGGCGATCACCTGCAGTCCTTCATGCACGATCCCAATCAGGGAAATCCTGCCAACATGGCACTCGGCAGTTGCCTCTATCAAAGCATCACCGCGCAAGGCCCCGGTACACCATGCGCGGGTCATACTCTTGTTGCCTCGCCTTATGCGGGATTCAGCGGTACGGTTTCTCAGGCCCTGAGGCCGTTCCCGCAGTATGGTTCTGCGCAAGTGGATACTGTAACCATGGCCGATCCTTTCGGCGATTACACGTATGAGGCTGCGCAGGTTCAAATTCAAAAGCAGATTTCGCATGGTTTGACGCTGCTCGTAAACTATGTCTGGGAAAAGACCCTCACCAATGCCGACGCGGAGTATCCCACCCAATCGGCATGGAACGGAAATGGCAACTCCGGCGCGCTGAATGCGTACAACCTGAAGGTCGAAAAGGGGCTTAGCCAGTACGACATTCCGCAACGCCTGGTTCTGAGTTATACCTATCAACTACCCTTCGGCAAGGGCAAGCAATTTGCCAATCAGGGAACCGTTGTCAACGGGCTTGTAGGAGGCTGGCAGTTTGCCGGCAACCAGACCTACCAGAGCGGCACTCCTCTTTCTGTCGGTTCTCCAAACTGGGACTCCGGAATCTTCGCCGGGCCTGACGCGAACCTCGGTGCCTCCAGCCGTCCCAACTACGTCTCAGGCCAGAATATGAATGGCTATCACGGCGGCGGCTGGCAGTGGGGGCAGAGCCTCCGATTGAACCCGGCGGCCTTCGTCATCGCACCTAACTTCACCTTTGGCGACGCCCCGCGATCGCTCAACGTCCGCGAATTCGCCAGCCACGCTGAAGACCTGAGCTTGTCCAAGCGGATTCCCATGCATTCGGATAGACTGAACACGCTCTTCCGAGTGGAGTTCTTCAACGCGTTCAATCGGGCGGGACAATATACAGGCTTCAACACATCGGCCGGCACAAGTGGGTTTGGCCAGGCATCCGGTAGACAAAACTCTCCGCGAAGTATTCAAGGCCAGCTTCGATTCTCGTACTGAACCATCAAAATCTCCCGGCCCTCTTTGCACAGGGCCGGGAGATGGAGTTGCACCAATGTTCCGCACCCGGTCATGGAAACTTCTCCTACTCCCAGTCGCGATTGCCATCGCATGCCTGCTGCCATCATCAGGCGGAGCGCAGGAGAGCAGTTCCCAGGTTCAGGAGCACTTCCTTGCTGCACAGCAGGATCAGCAGCAAGGCCTGCTCGATGCGGCAGCGCATGAATACCAGGTTGTGCTTCACCTTCAGCCAGGATTACCCGAGGTTTATGTAAACCTTGGGCTGGTTTACTACGCACAGGCAAAGTTCGACGAGTCCGCACACGCCTTGGCTACGGCAGCCAAGTTGAGACCCGGCATGCGCGGTGTAAGCCTTTGGCTCGGGATCGACGATGTGAGGTTGCATCGGCCGGCACAGGGTGCCGTGCTTTTGCGTGAGGCGATTCGACAGGACCCGGCTGACAAGTTGGCGCAGAGTTGGCTGGGAACAGCGCTATGGGATGCGGGGCAGATGGATGCGGCCTTGCTCCAATTGGGAAAAGCCACAGCTCAATTCCCCGACGATCCCGATTTGCTGTTCGCGCGCGGCGAGGCCTATGGGAAAGCCGCCACTCAGCAGACAGAGCAACTGCTGGAAGCAACATCGGGAACAGCTCTCTCCGATCTCATCTACGGAACCCACTACGCGGAGGAGCGGGATTGGATCAAGGCCGAAGGCCATCTTCGCCGCGCCATCGAACGCGATCCGCACTCGCTGGACGCTCGCCTGCAACTGGCGAAGGTATTCGTCGAGCAAGCCAACCTGCCCGCCGCGCAGGAGCAGCTTGAGCAAGCGATGGAACTGGCTCCGCGGTCCGCCGCCGCGTTGGCCCTGAACGGAGAATTATTGCTTCTGATGCAGCATCCGGCAGAGGGCCTCTCGCGCATCGACAAGGCCGTCGAAATCGACCCGAGCGAGGCGCTGGATGCATTGGGGCTGCCTCAAGAGAACGAGATCATCCGCGAACGAGCGGACGCCGAACTGCTGCCGCTGTGCCGCGAAGCGACGCAGAAGCTGGAAGCGGATTTCGCCTCCGACCCAGCTAGAGAAGTTGCCCTTGCAGCGTTGTATTCTCTGGCAGGCGACCAGAGAGCTGCGCTTCAAGCGTATCGCCGGATTGACACTGCGCGAACAAGCATGAGTCCGCCCGCAAACCTCTTCGCCCAGGCAATGACCGCCATTCATCAGCACCGTTATGACGATGCGGAGCCGCTCATTTTGCGCTGGCTCTCAGTCCATCCCGACGACCGTGCCGCGCGCTACAACCTGATTCTAGCGCGACGCAATATCTCCATGGCGCAAGTGGCCCGTCTCATCACAGTGGCACCGGATTCCTATCATGTGCACCAGTTGCTCGGCCAACTTTATGTAAGTCGCGAGGAAGACGACAAAGCACTTACTGAGTATCTCGCCGTGGCTTCCGCTCGGCCCGATCTTCCTGGCGTTCATTTTTGGCTCGGGCATCTCTATTGGAAGCACGGCGATGCGGACCATGCGATCGCGGAACTGACCCGCGAACTGGAACTCAGCCCCGGTCATCCCGAAGCGGACGCGGAACTTGGCACGGTTCTGGTGGCTGAAGAGCGCGCCGCTGAGGCGATTCCGCATCTCCAATCGGCAATCCGCAGCAAGCCCGATCTCTGGCCTGCCTATGCGCAACTGGGCCGGGCATATGCGATCGAAAACAACTACACCCGCGCCGAGGAGGTGCTGAAGCGTGCGTTGGCGCATGACCAGGATGCCTCCACGCATTATCAGCTTGCGTTGGTTCTTCGCGCCGAAGGGAAGACCGCCCAAGCGGCTCAAGTCTTTGCCGAGGTGCGCGCCATCAAGACGGAAAAAATGGCCGCTCCGTCTACCCAGGACGCTGCGGTCGAGGGTGCGCCAAGTGGGGGAGCCAAGCAATGAGATGGCGTTGGATGATTGCGTATGCGCTTGTTTCCATTTCATTGGCTTCGCCGCTACGCGCGCAGCCCACGGCATTGGCGGAGGGTGTGAGGCTGATGCGCGAAGGACAATTCGATCAGGCGCTGATCAAGCTGAAACAGGCGCACAGCATTGCTCCGCGCAACGCCACCATCGAAAACCTGCTGGGGATTACCGAGACCCAACTCGGCCAAATAGACGAGGCCTGCAACCACTATCGCAACGCGATCCGCCTCGACCCCACGCAAGCCGCGCCGCACAGGAATCTCGGCTTCAATCTACTGAACTCCAAGGACTATTCCCACGCCGAGCCTGAACTGCGCGAAGCATCGCGCCTGGATCCCAACGATAAGTTTGCCCAAGACTATCTGATGTTGCTGTCGCTTGCCACGGGCCGCGATGCCGAGGCGCTGGCGGAAGCAACGCGGGCGGGCGAGTTACTCGACAGCGATCCCGATGCCAGCGCCGCATTGATCGAAGCTGAAGTTCGCATGGGGCACGTGGAGGATGCAACCAGTCGTCTCCAGCGTTTGGAGCAAGCCAACCAAATCTCGTCCGCACGCGAGTATTCGATCGCTGTACTGCTGAGCCAGCACGCGTTCAATAGCCAGGCGGTGAATTGTTTCCGGCGAATTGCCAAGCTCGATCCCTCTTGGGAGAATCGCTACAATCTCGCGCTCGGGCTCCTCTACAACGGTCAGGCAGCCGACGCGTCCACGCTCCTTACGGTCTTGCACACTGAGCGGCCTGCGAATGCGGATGCGCTCATGTTTCTCGGCTCGTCGTTCGAGTTGCAGCAAAAAGTACCTGAAGCTCTGGAAGCCTACCGGGCTGCTCTGGTGGCCGACCCCTCCAACCCGGATCGAACCCTCGATTACACGCGGCTGCTGATGGATATGGATCGCTACGACGAAGCGATCCAAGTTGTTCAGACCGGCATGGGGCAGACATCCGCAACTGGGCCCCTGCAACTGCGGCTAGGCGCGGTTCAGATGGTCAAGGGAAATTACTCCGCGGCGCGCGAGGCTTTTAATGCGGCGCTCGCCACCGATCCTCAACTCGATGCCGCTTATGTTGGCCTCGCGCAGACCTATGCCCGGCAGGCCAACGACGTTGAGGCCATTCGCATCCTTGAAACGGCGCGCGACAAACTCCCCGGCCATTACCTGCTCGAGTATTACTTTGGCCTGTTGGCCAGTCGCCTGGACCGTGAGCAGGAGGCGATCCTTGCGCTTGAAAAGGCAGCGCAGTTGCAGCCCAAATCCCAGGATCCGTTTTATGAACTGGGTAAGCTCTACAGGGCGCAACAGAATTGGCCGCAGGCTCGTCAGGCGCTCGAGCATGTCATCAAATTGAATCCTCAATTCGCACCCGCCCACTACCAGTTGAGCCGGGTTTATACGCATCTGGGTCTGAACTCCAGAGCCGAACAGGAAGCCAGGCAAACCCACACACTGGTGGATGAGCAGCGCGACCAGGCACTCCGCAAGCAACGCGAGCGTGGCGCCAGTTTCCAGTCCCAGCCCCCGGCAGCGCCTTCACCCCTGCCGTAAACTGGAACCGAACCTTCTTTCTACAAAGACCACGGACTTGGAATAGTAAGTCCCGAACAATGTGAGGAACTGCAGAATATGGTCTCCCCTGGACAACTGGACCGCCGCGAATTTCTTGCCCTCTCGGCACTCGCGACCGTGGCAATCCTGCTGCCGGAATCATTGCACGCCACTAACCCCTCTGAAACCGGCCTTGTTTCTCTCCAGGTGACAGGGGATGCCCAAAGTGGATATGGAGTCACGATCCTCTATCGCGGTCAAGCCATCGCGCGGCATCATGCAGGCGGAGAATTCTCAGCTATCTTCCAAAACAGCGAGCGCAGCCTCGAAGATCGGACCGATGACTGGAAAGCCACCTCGTGGAGCGGAGATCAAACGCGAATCAATCTCACCGGAGAAATGCAACTCACGAACCTGCGTACAACCGTCTTTGTCGATGTCATGTACGAAGTTATGCCATCGCAAGTGGTGAAGAAGACGATTCAGTTGCGTCAAGCTGATATGTTCACGCTGCTTTACCAACTGGTCAATCGCTTGGAACCTGAAGCGGCGCCTGCAAAACTTTGGAGTTTCGACCACGCAGATTGCAAGGGCGGGGCGCTACATGAGTATTTCCCCGCAGCCGGTTTCCGCACACTCAGTGGAGTGACCGTAGGGCTGCTCACCGATTCCGGGTATCGCAATCAATGGAGCCGGATCATACGGCGTGATGGAACGCCTGTGAAGCCCGCGCCGGCCAGCATTCCCGATCTGAATCTCTACTTTCTTCCCATGGTTGCCGATCGCGCACAGCAAGGCGTATTCATCCAGCAGACATTCGGCGAGGCTACAGTCCAGTTGTCTGGAGAGGGTTCCCGCACTCCAGTCCATCTCCCGGCGGCTTCCATGTGGAACAAAAGCGGCGATATGAAAGTCGAGCAGCTTGGCGCCGTCGTCAAGCTGTCTCCAAGTGATAGGAAGGATTTCGTACTCTTCCCATTCCCGGCAAAAGGAGGCGAGATCTACGCCGTACATCTCAAGTATCGCTCCGAGGCTCCGATATCGGTTCGCGCATGGGATGTAGACAACCAGTTCAACAAACTTGGTGATCTCACACTGTTCAATGACACGGCGCCAGCCTCACCCGGAATCTTCTCAGACTTTGATCACTCTTTTGTTGTGCCCGCGCTGCAGGGCACAGGTGCCGCTATTGCGCTGTCGCTGACCGATTCTGAGGACGCAGGCGCCAACGAGAATCGCGGCGTTAGTCTGCCCTCAATGGAAGTGCGAGATATCCAACTCTCCCGTGTAGCGACTCGGCGCGAACCGTACCACCGCTTGGAAATGGGGCATTCGCAGACCATGACCGTGTTCATCTTTGCGAGTGATGCGATTCCCGATACGCTTCGGGGGTATCGGCTCGCAAGTCAGCTCCAGTTGGCCGAGGGCCTCAAGTTCAAAGGCGGCGAGACCGAGAAGGTGCTCTACGCAGACGTCATGATGCTCAGTTGGAATGCTGAATTGGCAGAGCTTCGTCCCATGTTAGCTCCCAGCATCTGGTATTCGGCCGCTGGTGAAATGTATCTGCGCGACAGCTTCTACGCACTCAACGGCATTCATAACCGCGAGCTGAACGAGAAAGTCTTTACTGCCTGGGCCGACAATCAGGGCGACGACGGCGCCATCAACACTCTGGTAGAACCGAACATCGCCAACGTGGAGCGCAAATCCAATGACTCAACCCCGCTATGGCTGATGTGGGCGCTCCTGAATCGCCGCCGGTTCGGTACTGAGCTGCAGATGGATAAAGTACGGCGAGCCGCGGAGTACTGTCTCGCAACTTACGATCCTAAACGCGAGGCCATCTGCACGGCGCAATTTGTCATGGGTCAGCTCGACGTGATTCACTATCCCGAAGGTACGAGTATTCTGTGCGAAAACCAGGGCATGTTAGCCGTATTGCTGAGAGTGATTCGCGAGCTTAAGATCCCGGAAGTCAGCGCATCCATCTCGGAGAGCCACATGGCAATGGCGGAAGAGGAATATCGCAGCTACTATGATGCCAAGCGCGGATTCCTATTTCCCGCGCGCAATATTACTGATGCCATCGGCTTTCCCGATATCTTTCCCGAGTTTCTTTCCCTTTGGCTTTTCAAGCGGCCAATTCTGACGGATGAAATGGTTGTTAGTCACCTCAACCACATCCCGGTAATGCTACCGAGGGAGGATTGCCCTTACCCCATTGAAGGCGGCACGGTGAGGCCAATCTTTATCGGCTTGGCGGAGGGGAAAGAGTGGAGTTACTTTACGGAAAAGTGGCATCCGATGGTAAGCGACTCGTACGCGGCAAGTTACGCGAATAAAGCGGCTGACGGCATTTATTACAATGGTGGCAGCTGGATGAGGATTGAGATCTGCGGCTATGTGACTGGCAAGTTGCATCGATGGCAGAAGGCAGACCATGCGATTGCGAACCGGTTGTGGGCAGAACTCCACACAGACGAGGGCTTTCCGACGAGCCAGGAGTACTTGCCGACCGATCCAAGCAATCCACTTTTTGGATATCATCGGGTGTTCGCGTGGAACACTTTCGTGCTCCAGGCTCTGGAGATAGCCAGACTGCGGGAACCGGCCATGGATCCCGGGTACTCAAGATCAGGTCCACCAGTTGTCGGCTAAGAATCGAATAGCGTCAGATGGGTATCCGCTTGAGTGTGGCTTCGGTCGGTGACGTGACGCTTGGATTTTGGCTGTAAGGAAGTACGTCCTGTGTTGAAACCGATCACAAGAATTTATCGCAGAGCCGTAATGGTGTTCACAGTGGAGACCATATGTTGCATGGAACGCGAAGAGCTAGACACTATGCTAGGGTAATCGCTCCCTCAATGGGGCTCTTTGCACTTGTACTATCTGGTGCGCTTGGCTATTATTTTATGACTATCTGCCCGCAAGCTAAGGACGAATTAAGTGGACACGTTTATCGATACGATGATCGCTCGTTTTATCTGAATCGATTCAAATATCATGATCATTTCGTATTTGTTACGCTGTGGGAACATCGTTTATCTTATCTGCCTTGGGTGATTTTCGCAGGTGCGGTGGTATACGGTTCCATTTTAGAAGGGCTCCCACCGAATGATAGGAACCCTTCGCGCCATCGATTCAACCAATCCAGAAGTCATCGAGAAGCTTCGCACCGATACAAACTATTTTGAGAGAAATGCCGAACGTATGCGTTATCCCAAGTTTCGCCGACAGCACTTGTTCGTCGGTTTCGGTGTAATCGAAGCCGGATGCAAGACCGTCGTTGGTTCACGCCTCAAACAGTCTGGCATGTTCTGGACCGTCCGAGTGGCCAACGCTATCGTTGCCCTGCGATGCTGTCAGCTCAACGGCCAATTCGAAGACTACTGGGAGGCTCGTCGGGCCGCTTGATTCCACTTCTATGTCGCCCACCTTTCTTCAGTCTGGTTCCGTGAGCCGAGCAAGAAGAACGTGAGCGAAGCTGGCATCGGTTCGACGAAGGGCCGGTTGCAGCAGAATGGTCTGTTGAAAAGAAATGGGCTGTTCCTACTGCCGGAGGAACAGCCCGTGTTGTTCCCGCAGAGTACTGGTGTTCTACTGCGGGGGGTTCGACACGCCGGTCAGATTCGCAGGCGGTGCGGTCTAGGCGGAGCCGGCGCTCTGGGAGGGCTCAATGCCGGTGAGCGGCTGGGTTTGCAACTAGGCTCCGGGCCCGCTTTGCTGAATGCCGATGGCGGCTCCCGAGACCACTAACTCGACACGCCGGTTCTGGGCTCGTCCTCCATTGGTAGAGTTATCGGCGACCGGGTTGTTCTTGCCGTAGCCGGTTGCGGTGACATTTGCAACGGAAACACCTTGCGCAACGAGGTAGTCTCGAACGCCGTCTGCGCGCTGTTCAGATAACTTCTGGTTGTACTCATCCGATCCGATGTTATCCGTGTAGCCTTCCACCTGGAGCTTGAGGTCGGGATATGCGAGCAGAATCCCGGAGACCTTGGCCAGCTTTTCGCGGGCCTCCGGCTTCAATGTGTACTTATTGAAGTCGAAGAGCACGTCGGACATGTTGACGATCAAGCCACGGGCGGTCTCGGTGGTCTGCAGTACCTGGTTCAACTGGTTCTTGAGCCGCTCGCGCGCCTGCTCTGCCTGCTGACTGGCTTGCTGAGCACCTTGCTCTGCCGCCAGTTGTGCTTCGCGCGCCTGGCGTGCCCGGGCTTCGGCTTCCGCTGCCGCAGCGTCGGCTTTTGCGCGTTCGGCTGCCTGCTGCGCGGCTACCATTTGGGACTGCTGGGCTGCCAATTGGGCCTGCTGGGCGGCTAACTGCGATTGTTGGGCGTTCTGCTCGGCCTGGTTCTTGGCCTGCAACTGCGCCGCTTCATCTTCAGCCTTTATCTTGCGAATGGTGATGATGCGCGCATCTTCAGCCGACTGTACGGCCTCCCGCGCAAAGGTGATGGTCTCTTTGCGGTTGTCCTTGTGCAGGTCAAGATCCTGCGCATTCTTGAGGGCTGTCTTGGCTGTGGCCAGCGTGTCGGCGGCATACTTTCCCGCTCCGGCAGCCTCAGCGATCTGGACCGCATTGAGAGCCTCGTAAAGTTCCAGCGGCGAGCGCTCATTGCGGGTGATGGGATTGAGCACGGTGTGGCGTCCCGCGGTTTCAGCATACGCGCCGCGCGGTAGCAGGGAGTAGTGCACAGTCACCTGCTCGATGACACCCTGTGTCTTTTCCTCGACGAAGTTTTGCATCACCACCAGGTCGCTGGGCATCGTGACGGCGTAGTAGGGCTCGGCAGTCAGGATCAGACCGAATGACTGCAGATTTGTGGTAACCGTGAGGTGGTCCTTATCTTTGGAGCCTGACGGAAGTATCTCACCCAGGTTGATTGGGCGGCCTTCCGGAGTAATCGCCCACAACACGTAGGTCAGGTATTCGTTCCCGAAACCGTTGGCGGGCATCAATCCTTCGAAACTGGCATCGATCGATGTCCGCCCCAGGCGGCTTTCGACTTTGGCGGAACCCGTTGCTTGCGGCAGCAGGCTCGTGCCCTGAAAGCCGATATTTGTGGAACCGTTGCGATGGAAGTAGTTGATGGCAGGGATGTCTCGTCCGACCACCTGAATTCTGTAAAGGGGAACGTCGTCGCGTATGCCCACCTGTGTCATCGGCACCGCGTTCGACGGGTTCTGCGGCTGCGTGGCCGTGGGGTTGGATTCCTGCGCGCTCGCCAAACCCGACGCGGCGAGCAGCAGAATTGGAAAACAGAATAAGACTTTGCTCTTGATCATCTCGATGTCCTCTTTCGTTGCGGTACGAATCCCGCTTTCCGAGGCCAATTCTTCATGGACTCAGCCATGCAGTGACACAGATTGCACGATCCAATGGCTTAGACTGCAATAGACTGGAATTTCCGTTTTGGCATCCAACAGCCCCCTCCGATACTTGAGTTTCTGTTTTTGAAGCCATCCTGACTGATTAAGGCTGCCTGGGCGGCGGCATGTCTGTTCAGAGTTGCTCGCTTTGGCAGACAACTACTTCGGAACCAGGATTTTCCGCTCGCGCAGCCGATACTTCAGACACCGCTCCTGTCTCTTGCCCCCCTTTCTGCTGTGTTTATTTTCCAAGCTCTTCGGCTACCCCGCTGGCAGCGGCAGCATCGCGATGCGTCGCACCATACTCCCAATCAGCCGCTTCGTCAGATGGCTTTCCGCCAGCAAAAGCCAGTGGTAGCGGGCATGCTTTACCAGCCGTCCACCTGTCTTCACCAACCGTTGCTGCAAGCTGGTCAACGACCACGTTTCGATTCCCTTCGGCAGCACCAGCCGCCGCCACAGGTTGCCCAGGTTGTAGGCGAGAATGCTGAGCCACAACCGAACTTCGTTGCTCCGAAACACCATGCTTCAGAGAGAAGGATTCAAACCCTCCTGTCTGTGAGGTGCATAAGGTGCGGCTGGTCCAAATACGGGTTCCAATTGACAGGAACGCCCCGTGGCTCGGGAGCATCCCCTGTGACGTATGTTCTGCGAGCGGCGCAGTCGCCAACAACGCACCAACGCAGTCTTAGCTGGGTGAAGGTGGTCAGCAGACCATTCGGATAGATCACCATCGTAGGAGAGATCGCCGTCTTGGACGTCGCTCGACGCGCGGTTGGATGGTGCGCGAAGTCCACGCTCAGGAGAAACCGTTACGCGGGGACCGTCGCACGCAAAATGAGCTTGACAGGCCGCCCTATCGGAGGTATATGGTCCTCCTCGCGAACTAAATTTGGTCCGCGCGGACACTCTGTGGGGGCGAACCCGTCTGGTCGACCCATGCGGTGCTGTGTTGGGTCGCGATCTGGCAGTAGAAGTTAAGGAGAAACCACGATGTTTCGTTCAGCCGGAAATTGTACCCGAGGCTTATCTCGGAATCGGATCGCTCCTGTTTCATGCGTAATCGCTGCTTTTGCGCTCCTCTGCGCCAGTCACTTGGGCGCACAAACGGTTGCGACTTACGGCTTTGAAGACGGAACAGCCGACGGCTGGAGTTCGTTCAACGGCGCAAGTACGCCGGTCGCCTCCTCCGACGCTGCTTATATGGGGTCCGACAGCCTGTTGACCACAACCGGTTCGGGTGGCGCGGGTGGCCCGTCCATCTCCATGAACAGCGTGCTTCTGGCCGGCGCACAATACACAATCACCGGTTGGGTCAAACTCACCAGCGGCGAGAGCGCCAAGAATGCCAACTTCACCATCAAGCGCAGCGATCCCAGCTGCTCGGGCGGCGCCTGCTACGACACCGTCGGCAGCTACGAGGTGGCCGTCACCAACTCCGGATGGGCGCAGATCGGCGGAAGCTACACCGTTAGCGCCACCGAAACAGGATTGACTCTTTACGCTCAGTTGGTTGGCGCCAGCAGCGCGACTTCCTTCTATTTGGACGATGTGGTGATCACCGAAACCGCGCCCCCACCGGGTGGAGCGCCGATTGCCAGCTACACCTTCTCAGGTGGCAGCACCGATGGCTGGTTCGGATTCGGATCGCCAACCCTGACGAGTGTTTCGTCGCCGCTTGCCGATCCGAGTGGCATCGCGACCAGCCTCAAGGTCACCAATCGCACGGCCGGCTACATGGGCCCCGCTCTGAATCTGCTTACCGTGAACAACATGGTGGCGGGCGCGACCTATCAGATCTCGGCGTATGTGATGCTTGCCGCTGCCGACGCCAGCAACCCGACCATCTCGCTTTCGACCAAGCTGGGCGATTGCGCCAGCTCTGGAAGCTACGGCACCATTGCCAGCGTTACGCCGACAAGCGCGGCCTGGACCAAGGTTTCGGGAACATTTACTTACAGCAATCAGCCCGGTCCGCCGACAACGCTGGACCTGTATCTGCAGTCGAGCAGCGCGACGGATTCCTTCTACGTCAGCGATGTGGTGATTGGCGAGCTTTCGCCTGCGCCGCTCAGCCCCAGTCAGCAAGACAACTCAGGCATCTCCTCGACCTTTGAGGATGGCGGCCTGGATGGCTGGAGTTCGCGCTCGGGCAGTTCCACGGTGGCCAACAGCACCGCGCAGGCGCACAGCGGAACCCACAGCTTGTTGACTACGGGACGCACTGCCAACTGGGATGGTCCAGTCATCAATGTCGCCAACAAGATGTACAACGGCTCGGTCTACAATGTCAGCGGCTGGGTTCGGTTGCTGCCCACCGACGGTTCGAGCCATGTGATTAACATCAGCCTGCAAACCACGCTCGATGGCAATGTGAGCTATCCCAGCGTCAGCGGCTACCCTGGCGTTACCGTGCCGGCCGACGGTCAGTGGCATCAGGTCATCGTCATGGGGTACAATATGTCGAACAGCTACGACACGGGAGCGGCGACGTTGTACTTCCAGACCGTCCCGGCGTCGGGCAACGATCTCGTCTCGTTCTACCTCGACGACTTCCAGCTCACCTACGTACCGCCGGCGAGCATTCAGACCGGGATTCCTTCGATTCACCAGACCCTTTCCTCCTACTTCCCGATCGGCGCGGCCATTGACACGACCGATTTGTCGGGGGCTCATGAGCAGTTGCTCACCAAGCACTTCAACAGTATCACCTCCGGCAACGACATGAAGTGGAGTTCGGTGGAGGCATCCAAGGGCACTTATACCTACACCACTGCCGACAGCGAAGTGGGCATGGCTGTCTGCAACGATATGTTGATTCGCGGCCACAACCTGGTTTGGGCCACCGGCGCACAAACTCCTGCTTACGCCACCGGAGATAGGACCAACTCGGCCGCAAATCAGACTACGGTTACCGCCAACATACAAGAGCACATCCAGAGCGAGGTGCAGCACTTCGGCACTAACGTGTACGCGTGGGATGTGGTGAACGAACCGCTCGATCCCACCCAGCCGGATTGTCTCGAACACGGTCCGTTCTATCAGGTGCTCGGCAAAAGCTACATCGATATCGCGCTACAGGCAGCCAGAAAGTATGCCCCCGCCGGCACCAAGCTGTTCATCAACGACTACAGCACCACCGATCCCAGCCGTCTGGCCTGCCTGGTCAGCGTGGTAAATGATCTGCGCAGCCGCGGCATACCCATCGACGGCATCGGGCATGAGATGCACAACGACATCAACTACCCATCCATCGCTGCCATGGTCAATGCCATCGACACCGTAGCCGCCAACTTCCCTGGGATCGTCCAGCAGATCACCGAGTTGGATGTCAGCATCTATAACGCTGGCGACAATACCTCGAACTACGGTTCGGTGGCTGCCGTACCTGCTTCGGTTCTCGCCGAGCAGGGATGGCTCTACGCGACCTACTTCGACGCTCTGCGGCAGTTGAAGGGCACGCTCAGCGCTGTCACCATCTGGGGCATTGCGGACGACGACACCTGGCTGGACAGCTTCCCGATCAACCGCGTTGACTTGCCGCTGCCCTTCGATACCCACCTGCAGGCCAAGCCCGCTTACTGGGGAATCGTCGATCCGACGCAGTTACCCGGCTTCGGGATGACGTTCTCCATCGTCGGCAAAACGGGGGCTTCGAATGCGCGGGTCTGGACTTTGACTGCCAAGAATGGCGCCGTGGGTCCGGCCTACGAGACACAGATCAACGGGCTCACCCTCACACAGACTTCCGGTGCTGCTTGCTCGCCGGTGATCAGTGCCCCGGGCGGCTTCCCGGTTGTGCTGGGTGACATTCCGGCCAGCGGCTCGGCCAGCGCAGCCATCACCATCAACTTCACAGGTTGCTCCAGTACCGCTCGCTTCACAATGAACGCACCTTGGAGCTCGGCGGTCTACGATACCGGCACCTACACGTCGGGCAACCAGTTCCGGTAGGACCACTAAGAGGAGAATTTCAAATGGATCGAATCGCGTTAGCCCTCATTGTTGCAGCCTTCGCCACGTGCGCTCATGCTGACCCCCTGCAGCTTACTCTCATTCCCACTAGCGGGGACGTCGGCGGCGCGCCGGGAGCGGCGGTGGGTTGGGGCTTCACACTTACGGATACTGCGGGCGATTACGTAGTCCTGGCGGACTCCTATTTCGTCGGGAGCCCGGTATACGGGAGTTACCAGGACTACATATCTTCAGCGTTATACGTGGCTGGTCCCTCGCCAGAGAGTTCGACCGTTGTGGAGGCGTGGAACCAGGCGTCGCAGTTGGGCGTCGGGGAGTTCGATCTCTTCGCGACCGATCCGGCGAACACTGTCATTCCGGGTACGATCTTTGTGGATTACGACTTGTTCTCTGAGGACCCCAACAGTCCCAACTTCGACCCGGGTTCCTTCGTCGCTTCTGGAACCTTTTCCGATCCGGTCCAGATTGAGGTCACGCCGGAACCCTCCTCTTGGATGCTGATCAGCGTGCCCCTCGTGTTCTTCATGCTGGCAGGCTGGCGACGTCAGGTCGCCGGGCGGTCGTAAGTGCATCCACTTGGAGGTCCCGGAATGAAATGGCCGCGCATACTAACTTGTCTCTATCAGGAAACAAGCTCTCGATTAAGCCGCAAAGGGCAATGATCCAAACCCGTTTCATCCCCTGTGGGTCGGCAACGTCGGCGGACGACTCAGTTGGCGAGAACAGGCCGAGTCACGTTTCCAGCCCCGACTCGGCCCGGACTTGCGGGTTCCGGTCGGGTCGTCTGCTCTTCTCTTTGTCAGATATTCGCCCCGGAAACCATCCGAAGCTGGCCGCGGGCCGGGTCATGTACGTGTAGCCGGTGACTCAACCGGAACTCTTCTCTTGCCGGCTGCGGCGGTTACCCGTCAATGCGTAAGCGAACCAGGGTGGGACTAACGCTGAGTGTTGGCGTAGTAGCCGCTGGTGGTGCGGACCGTGGCGCCGGGTTTGTCAACCTGCAGTTGCAGATCGTGGTACTCATCGGCGCGGTCGGGCAGCGAAGCTTCAAAAGTGAGCGTGTAGTAGGAGTTGGCGTCGCGGACGGCGTTGTTGATCCCGCCCTTGATATCCATGCCTGTAGCCTGCACTGTACCGCCGGAGTGGACAGAGAGGACCTGGAGGGCCAGGTCGGCGTACTCAGCTTTGTTTGCGTTTGGGATTCCCTTGAGGTAGCTCTGATAGATGAAGGGGTTGGTTCGCCCCAGTTCGAACGGATCGATGGTGTAGAGGGCGACATGGGCCTCGCGCAGCCCGTTGGAGAGTTCCACAATGGAGTTGAAGGTCCATTTCCGTTCCTTATCGGTTGCGTCGAGCCCGGCCCAGGCAAGCATGGGCCAGCCAGGACTGATAAAGAAGGCGAGCTTGCGGCCGGGTTGGGTTGCCTCATATGCGGCGAGTTGGCTGAGCTGGCCCAGCGACCATTCCATGCGATCGGCGGCTCCATAGAAACCGGCGCTCCTTCCAATCATGCGCAAACTGGATTTGGAATTGTCGAGGCTGGCCAGCAGGGCGTTACCGTCTGTCGTGGAAACCTTCTCGATCTGGATGCCCTTCTCAGTGAGCATGGCGATGATCGTTGGGTGGGCGAGGCGTCCGCCATCCTGCTTGAGAAACTCGCCAAGTTGCTCGCGCTCCCGGGCGACCACTTCGAAATCGGAGTTGATCGTGTCGATGACAATCACGACATGAACGGGGTCGGCGGCCGCGTTGCGCGTGTCAACCTCGCGCATGTCGAGGATCCTGGTTGGCTGCTTGTTGTCGAGCAGGGTAAAGTCTCCCTGCTGCAAGCCGCCAATGTGATGGCCAAGCTTGTCAGTGACTTCGACATCGATGGAGATGGGATGGGGGCCGACGGGTGAGGCGTTGGCTACCGCGGATGGCGGAGCAGTGGCGGCAAAGTTGGTGGTTTGAGCCTGGGAACCGACAGTTGCGACTGCGAGCAGGAGCATAGTGATGGCGACAGGGAGAGGAATGAGATGGGTTGTTTTGCGGTGATTCTGCATGATACGTCCTTTGAGATGCGCACGGGTGGTCGAAGCCAGGCGTATTGGGGATGGGGAACTGCTCAAACCAATGCTGCGGAGCAGGCCGATTTCCGAATTGCACCTGAACAGCTGGGTGCTCCAATAGATGCGCTCCCGAATGTTCCGAACCTTAGACAGATGTTTTGCGCCTTCGGTTAGTACTTTAACGTAGTTGCGTGAGCCCCTCTCGACCGGTCAATTCCGCACACAACTGTTCTGAGCAGGCCAATGCTCTCATTGAGCCGAGGCGCATTCGGTCTTCCGAGTTCCGAGCGGTTTGTCGGCAAACATTCCCCAACGCCGGGAACGCCGAAAGTGGGGCTACTTCCGGGATGCTGCGTATCAGGGGTTTCTGCTTTCCTATAGGTTCTGCGGGCGCGTGTTCTTATTGTTTTATGGGTCTAACAGATCCCTCGAATGGAATAACGGTTTCAGGAGCTCCCTCCGCCGCCAGCAGACGGCTACTGCCGTGGCTTGTCGCGGTCGCATTTTTCATGGAGTCGCTCGATACCACCATCCTCAATACGGCTGTGCCAGCAATCTCGGCAGCTCTGCACGTTGGACCTCTCAGCATGAAGGCCGTGCTGGCCAGCTATACGTTGAGTCTCGCTGTGTTCATCCCTATCAGCGGTTGGGTCGCGGACAGATTCGGAACTCGACGTG
>OBLU010001042.1_pt1 | contig 25859 bp, 22 predicted proteins | sample 1518681 | NCBI WGS metagenome assembly OBLU01 (sample SAMEA3539304, study PRJEB22396) | soil metagenome | biome: tundra; feature: field; material: soil | place: USA | collected 2010-05 | depth 0.15 m
ATGAACTTTTCTATCCGCTGCTGCAGGGCTACGACTCGGTGGCCATTAGGGCTGACGTGGAGCTGGGCGGCACCGACCAGCTGTTCAACCTGCTCCGGGGCCGGGAAGTGCAGGTGGCGTACGGCCAGGCGCCCCAGGACATCGTCACCGTGCCGCTCTTGGAAGGGCTCGACGGCGAAAAGAAGATGAGCAAATCGCTGGGCAACGCGGTCGCGGTGGCGGACACCCCTGGTTCCCAGTTCGGGCAGCTGATGTCGATCCCCGATCTGTTGATCACCCGCTACCAGGCTCTGCTCACCGACACCCAAAAGGAGCAGCTGGAGCGCATGGCGCGGGAGCTCCAGGACGGATCGCTCAACCCCCGAGACGCCAAGGCCGACCTGGCCGAGCTGCTGGTCTCCGAGCTGCACGACAAGGCCCAGGCGAGCGCCGCGCGGGAGGAGTTCTTCAGCGTCCACCGGGACCACCAGTTGCCGAGCGCCATCGCGGAGGTGGCGATTCCCAACCAGAGCAGCTGGGACGTCAGGGATCTGCTGGTGGCGGCGGGGATGGCCAAGTCCAAGAGTGAAGCGGCGAGGCTGGTTCAGGGTGGGGCGGTCGAACTGGCGGGCGCCCGCATCGGCGACTGGCGTGAGCCGGTCACCGTCGTCTTCGGGGCGGTGCTCAAGGTGGGCGCCCGACGGGTGGCCCGGCTGACCCCGGGCTGACCGCTCGCCGGCTGATGAGTGCGAGTATCGGCGCCCGATCCGGAAGAGTGAGGTCCGCTGAAGCCTTTGCGGCGGACTGCTAGGCTAGGCCGAAGAGCCCCGGTTACACTGGAAGCCTTGGGAATGTATGTTCGTTCAAGGTTGTCGGCGGGTCGTAGCGGCCAAGGTCGGAGGTAGTCGGTGTCTGGGCATTCCAAGTGGGCGGGGATAAAGCACAAGAAGGCGGTCGTTGACGCCCGCAAGGGCCAGACCTTCACCAAGGTCGGTAATGAGATCACGGTGGCCGCCCGGGAGTCGGGGAGCGATCCCAACATCAACTTCCGGCTGCGGCTGGCGATGCAGAAGGCGCGCGAGGTCAACATGCCCGCCGACAACATTGAGCGCGCCATCAAACGCGGTACCGGCGAGCTCCAGGGCGACGCCATCGAAGAGATTCGCTACGAGGGCTACGGGCCCAGTGGGGTGGCGATTCTGGTCGACGTCCTCAGCGACAACCGCAACCGCACAGTCGCCGGTATTCGTAACCTTTTCACCCGCTCGGGTGGCAGCCTCGGGGAGTCCAACTCGGTGGGGTGGATGTTCAACCGAACCGGGCTGATCCGGGTCAACCCGGGCTCCCAAGATCCCGAGGAGCTGGCTCTGCAGGCGATCGAACTAGGGGCCGACGACGTCCAGATGGAGGGGGGGGGTGTCGAGGTCTACGTCGCCCCCGACCGGCTGGAGGCGCTCCGCCACGCTCTCGAGGAGGCCAAGATCGTAGTCGAGAGCGCCGAGGTCACCATGCTGCCCAGTAACACCGTCGAGGTCGACGCCAAGAATGCGCCAGCAGTGGTCAGGCTCCTGGAGGCGCTCGAGGAGCACGACGACGTGCGGGAGGTCCACTGCAATGCGGTGCTCCCGGACGACGTTCTGGCCGAGGTCTAGGCGGCCGCGGGCGTGGCCCGGGCGTGGGAGGGGGCGGACTGGTGCTAGTCCTCGGGTTGGACCCCGGGCTGGCCCTGACCGGCTGGGCCTTGATCGAGGGCGGCGGGGGCCGGGTGGCCCTGAGGGATGCCGGCGTCTGGTCGACTCCTGCCCACCAGGACCAGGGCCGGCGCTTGCTCTCTCTGTGGGAGAGCTTCGGTGAGCTGGTCGCCAGCCAGGCGCCCCAGGCGGTATCGCTGGAGCGGCTGTACTTCAGCCGCAATGTCTCGACCGCCATGGCGGTGAGCCAGGCCCGGGGGGTCCTGGTCTGCGCTGCGGCCCGAGCTGGCCTCGAGCTGCACGAGTACACCCCAGGCGAGGTCAAGCAGGCGGTGACCGGCAGCGGCTCGGCTCCCAAGCGACAGGTGGCCAAGCTGGTGCGCCTGCTGCTCGGGGATGGTGTTCCGCTCAGCCCCGACGACATCACTGACGCTTGCGCGGTCGGCATCTGCCACCAGCACGCCGCCGGCCTGCACCGAGCCTTGGCCGCAGGGGCGAGACGTTGATCGCCGCCCTGCGGGGAGTGGTGGTGAGGGTGGAGGACGAGTGGGCGGTCCTGGAGGTCGGGGGAGTCGGGTATCAGGTGTACGTCCACCCCCGCACCGCCGCCCAGCTGCTGGGGGAGGCGGGCGAGGTCAGCTTGCAGATCCACACCGTGGTCCGCGAGGACGCCATCTCCCTGTACGGATTTTTCTCGTCCGAGGAGCTGGTCTTTTTCCGGTACCTCCTCACGGTGGAGCGGATCGGGCCCAAGGCCGCCCTGGCGATCCTGGCGAGGGTGGAGTGGCCGTCCCTGGTCGCGGCGATCATGAACGAGGATCACGCCCTGCTGGCCTCGGTCCCCGGCATCGGCGCCAAGACGGCGCAGCGGATCGTTCTGGAGCTGAAGGGGAGGGTCGACCAGCTCGCGATTCCCGGTGCCTCACTAACCCCGACCGACACGGGTCCGCTGGGTGAGCGAGCCACCGCCGCCCTGGTCGCGCTCGGCTTCCCTGCCAGCGAGGCGAGGCGGGCGGTCACCGAGACCGGGACCTCGACGGACGGTGCGGGCGACTCTCAGCGGACCATCGAGGATATGGTCAAGTCCGCTCTGCAGCGGCTGGTCCAAGTCGGCGTCAGGAGTTCGCCATGATGAATGAGGAGCAGGTGCTGGCCCCCGCCGCCGCGGGGGACGAACCCGAGATCGACCGCCAGTTGCGCCCCCGGCGGTTGGAGGAGTTCGTCGGCCAGGAGCAGGTTCGCGAACAGCTGGCCATCCTCATCGACGCCGCCCGTTCCCGGGGGGAGCCGATCGAGCATTTGCTGCTGTCGGGGCCTCCCGGTCTGGGCAAGACCACCCTCGCCAACATCGTCGCCGCCGAGACCGGGGTGAATCTGCGCGTCACCAGCGGTCCGGCGATCGAATTCCAGGGGGCACTGGCCAGCTTGCTAACCAGCCTCGGCGAGGGAGACGTCCTCTTCATTGACGAGGTCCACCGGCTGCAGCGGGTGGTGGAGGAGAGCCTCTATCCGGCGATGGAGGAGTTCTCCTTCGACTTCGTGTCCGGGAAGGGGGTGGGCGCCCAGGCGCTGCGGATCTCCCTCCAACGCTTCACCGTGATTGGGGCCACCACCATGGTCGGGATGATCTCGGCCCCGCTTCGGGATCGCTTCGGGGCCACCTTCCGGCTGGAGTTCTACACCAAGGAGGAGCTGGCCACCATCGTCAAGCGATCGGCGGGTCTGCTCCAGGTCCCGATCGACGATGAGGCGGTCGTGCTGCTGGCAGCCCGGTCGCGAGGCACCCCGCGGGTCGCCAACCGTCTGCTGCGGCGGCTGCGGGACTACGCCCAGGTACGCGGCGACGGGACGGTCAGCCGGGAGCTGGCCCAGGAGGCGCTGCGTCTTCTCGAGGTCGATGAGCAGGGCCTGGACGCCTCGGATCGGCGGCTGCTCCGGCTGATCTGTGAGCAGTTCGGCGGGGGACCTGTCGGCCTCGGCACCCTGGGAGCCGCTCTCGCCGAGGAGCCGCACAGCATCGAGGAGGTGCTGGAGCCGTATCTGATCCAGTTGGGTCTCCTGGCCCGGACGCCCCGGGGCCGAGTCGCGACCGGAAGCGCCTACCGGCATTTGGGCCTGGCGGTCCCAGCCGATGCCCCTGGCGCGGTGCTCGCTCAGGCGGCGGACCTCTTTGTCGGCGAGGACTGAGTGGCAAGGGACTCCGACTGAGGAGTTCGACTACCCGCTGCCGGCCGAGGCGATCGCCCAACAGCCACTGGCGGAGCGCAGCTCCAGCCGCATGCTGGTCCTGGAGCCTGGCGGTGGGGTGCGCGACTCCCTCGTTACCGACCTGCCCCGCGTGCTCCGGACCGGCGATTGCCTGGTGGTGAACGACACCCGGGTCAGGGCGGCCCGGCTGCGGGGTACGGTGGGCGAGCGTTCCGGGGAGGTCCTGCTGCTCCGGGAGCTTGCTGCTGGCCGCTATTTGGCGCTGGCCCGGCCGGCGCGAGCCCTGTCCCCCGGCGCCGCCCTGGAGGGCAGGGGGTGGCGGGCTGTGGTGGAGTCGGTCTGGGCCGGCCACCCGGCGGGCCGGGAGGTCCGGCTCGACGTCGACGCCGGCGTCAACTTAGCTGAGATCGGAGAGGTACCCCTGCCCCCCTACCTGAAACAGCAGCGGGGCGATCCAGAGCGGTACCAGACGGTCTACTCCCAAGGCCCCGCGGTCTCGGCGGCGGCCCCCACCGCGGGGCTGCACCTGACCGAAGAGCTCCTGCTGGAGCTGGAAGCGAGCGGGGTCGTCGTCTCTCGGGTCCAGCTGGAGGTGGGGCTCGCTACCTTCACCCCGATCCGGACCCCCACCATCGAGGCCCACCCGATGCACTCCGAGCGCTACCGAATCTCCTCTCTGGCCGCGGCCCAGGTGAGGGCGTCCCGATCCACCGGGGGTCGGATCATCGCGGTCGGGACCACGGCGGTCCGCTGCCTCGAGTCGAGCCCAGATGGTGAGGGAGGTGTGCTGGCGGGCGCCGGCGAAACCGACCTGTACCTGCGCCCTGGGAGCCGCTTTCAGGTGGTCGATGGACTGCTCACCAACTTCCATCAACCGAGGTCGTCCCTGCTGGTCCTGGTCAGCGCCTATTACGGGAGAGATCGGGTCCGGGCGGCCTACCGAGCAGCCCTCCAGCGCGGCTATCGCTTCCTCAGCTTCGGCGACTGCATGTTCGGATGGCGTCTCGCTTGAGCGAAGCCACCGGCCGGTTCACTATCTTGGCCAGGGACGGGAGGGCACGTCGGGGCACGCTCCGGACCGCCCATGGCGAGGTCCAAACCCCCGCCTTCATGCCGGTGGGAACCCACGCCACGGTCAAGGCTTGCGACCCCCTAGAAGTGGCCCAGGCCGGGGCCGAGATGATCCTGGCCAACTTTTATCACCTCTCCTTACGACCGGGTGTGGAGCTGATAGCCGAGATGGGAGGCCTTCACCAGTTCATGGGCTGGCCAGGATCCATCCTGACCGACAGCGGTGGCTACCAGCTGGTGAGCCTCGGTGAGCTGGTCGAGCTGGACGATACTGGGGTCACCTTCCGCTCGCCGTACGACGGCGACACCATCCAGCTCACCCCCCAGGGGGTGGTCGAGGGCCAGCTCAAGCTGGGCAGCGACGTGATCATGGTCTTGGACCAACCCGTCCCCTTCGGCACCTCGCTCCAACTGGCGGAGATCGCCACCCGCCGCACCCACCTCTGGGCGGAGCAGTGCCGCCAGACTGACACCGGCTCGGCGATGCTCTTTGGGATCGTCCAGGGCGGGTTCGAGCTCGGGCTCCGCGCCGAGTCGGCGGAGGTGATCGCAGGTCTGGGGTTCGATGGCGTCGCCCTCGGGGGGCTGGTCCTGGGTGAGCCGCCCCAGGTGCGCCAGCCTGCCATCGACGCCTGTGTCCAGCACCTGCCCGAGCATCTGCCCCGGTACGTGATGGGCCTCGGCACCGACCTTGACCTGCTGGACTCGGTCGCCCGCGGGGTCGACCTCTTCGATTGCGTGCTGCCGACGCGGCTGGCGAGGACCGGGACCGTTCTCACCGACCGGGGGCGGCTGTCGCTCCGGCAGGCGAGGTTTCGCCGCGACAGCCGCCAGCTGGAGCCCGGCTGCGAGTGCCCCGCCTGCTCTCGCTTCAGTCGCGCCTACCTGCGCCACCTCTACGTCGCGGGCGAGATCCTGGCCCACCGCCTGCTCAGCCTGCACAACCTCTGGCACCTCAGCCAGTTGATGGCTGGGGCCCGTCTGGCGATCGAGGTAGGTGGGCTTCAGGAGTTCATCGAAAGCCGCCGCCGCCAGCTCAGTGAGGGGGCAGAAGTCTGAACCCGGGATCGCCAATCTGAGGCGGAAGCTCCCCCTCCCCTAAAATCAGGTTTCCTCACATGCAGTTGAACTCAGCACGAGCGGACTCAGGCCGATGATCCGGATTAGCCGGTGGTGGTTGGCTCTAGTCGTGCTGATCATTCTGGGTGCGATTTTCATCGACGCCTACAGCCCCATCTACAACGTGCTGGTGAAGCACACCAGCGCCACGGCCTCCCTCCCGCATGGCAAGCAGCCCACCCTGGGCGGCAACCAGATCTACATCCACCGGGGCCTTGATCTCCAGGGCGGCACGTCGCTCACGATTCAGATCTGCCAGGGCAACAACGACCCGGCGGGCTCGGGTTGCACCAGCGGCGTGCGCAAGGGAAGGACGTTGGCCCAGGCCCAAGCGGACACCCTCACCATCCTGGAGCGCCGGGTCAACAGCCTAGGAGTCTCGGGAGCGGAACTCCAAACTCAGGGGAACAACCAGATCCTGGTCCAGCTTCCCGGCGTCGACATCAATACCGCGCTGGCCGCCCTTGGGCAGACCTCGCAGCTGCACTTCGCAGTACCGGTGGCGGGTGCCCCATCGGTCAACGGTCGGCCCGGTGCCTGCTCCACCCAGACCTGCATCGACCAGAACCAGCTGATACCTGCCGGCTGCTGGCCAGCCACCCCCGCCAAGAAGGGTTGTCAGTTCAACAATCCCGCCTACTATCCGGTCGACAGCACCACTCGCCAGAGCTTCCACTGGAAGATGGTCCCCGGCCTGACGGCCTCCGACGTCAGTGCGGCCGCGGTCGGATCGTCGCCCGGGGGCGGCTATGCGGTGGACATCACCTTCAACAGCCAGGGCGCCGCCGTCTGGTCGAGGTTGACCAATGCCGCCTGCACTAAAAATCCGGGTTGCAGTGCTAACGGGGGCACCACGACCTCGGCGCCGCCGACCGCGCAGTTGGCGATCTTCCTGGACAGCCAAGTGCTGACCGCGCCCGCGGTAGCCAGTCCTAGCAGTAACCAGACTGAGATCACCGGAAACTTCACTTTCAAGAGCGCGACGCAGTTGGTAGACGACATCAACGCCGGCGCCCTCCCCGCGCAGATCACGGTGGCGCAGTCGAGCTCGGTCTCGGCCAGCCTGGGCAAGCAGTCGGTACAACAGAGCCTGACCGCGGGGGCCTTCGGGCTCTTGTTGGTTGTCCTCTTCATGCTGCTCTACTACCGTTTCCCCGGCCTGCTCGCCAGCATCGCCCTCCTCTTCTACGCAGCGATCGTCCTGGCGGTTTTCAAGCTGATCCCGGTGGTACTGACTCTGCCCGGGCTAGCGGGATTCATCCTCAGCGTGGGGATGGCTGTCGATGCCAACGTGCTCATTTTCGAGCGAATGAAGGAAGAGTTGCGCCAAGAGCGTCCCTTGGAGCTGGCCACCGAGTACGGATTCCGGCGCGCCTGGCCAGCGATTCGGGACTCGAACATCTCCACGATGATCACCTGCACAGTTCTTTACTTCTTTGGCACCGCCGACGTGAAGGGCTTCGCACTCACCCTGTTCATTGGGGTGGCGGCGAGCATGTTCTCGGCGATCGTGATCACCCACTCCCTGTTGCACTACGTCCAGCGCTGGTTCGCCTTTGCCCGTCGGCCGGGGCTCTACACCAGGATCCTGCCGATCGAGACCCTCGCCAAGGGATTCAAGAGCGGCGGGCGCTTCGATGTGGTGAGCCACCGCAACCGGTACTTCGCAGCTTCGCTGGCAGTCATCCTCCCCGGCGTCTTCGCCATCCTCATCGCCGGATTCAACCTGGGGATCGACTTCACCGGCGGCGACAGCATCACAGTCGTGACCAAGCAGCCGGCGACCACGGCCCAAGTCCAGAAAGTGGCCCTGGCGGCGTATCCCGCCGGTCGCGCCCAGGTCGAGTCAGAGGCGAGCAACACGTTTGTAATCACCACTCTGCCGATCGCGCCCAGCGAGGCCGCCAATACCCTGAAGGCGCTGAACTCCCACTTCGGCCTGCCCAAAGACAGTGCGGGAAGTCCGGTCTCCAAGAGCGAAACCACAGTTGGACCCACCATCGCCAGCAGCCTGGTGGTAAGCGCGGTCTTCCTGGTGATCATCTCGGCGGTCCTAATTTCCCTCTATCTTGGCGTGCGCTTTGCAGGCACCCAGATCAGCGCGCGTAGGTTCGCGCTCTGCGCGATGGCGGCGTTGCTCCATGACGTCTTCGTTTTGGCAGGGATCTGGGCGATCCTGGGCCACTTCAGCTTGCTCGGTCAGGTGGATACGCTGTTCGTTACCGCCGTCCTGACCATGGTCGGGTTCTCTGTCCATGACACGATCGTGGTCTTTGACCGGATCCGGGAGAACCTCCGGATCCAGGGCTCTCGGATGAACTTCGAACAGGTCGTCAACCTGTCGATTGCCCAGACCCTTTCACGGTCCCTGAACACCTCGCTCACGGTGATCTTCGTGCTGCTCACCCTCTTCCTCTTCGGGGGCTCTTCGATCCAGGGCTTTGTGCTGGCGCTGCTGGTGGGAATCGCCTCCGGAACCTACAGCTCGATCTTCAACGCCAGCACACTCCTGACCGCGTGGCGAGGACTGGACCGGCGGGTGGTGCGACGCAGCGGAGGACGTTTGCCGGCGGGAGCCGCCACCGCCACGCGACACTGACCATTCGCACCGCTCCCGAGGTTAGAATCGCGCTACGGAGGCAGCCGGGTGCACTCCCTGTCCCGGGCCGGGGACAGGTCTGGATCCCCGTGTACCTGAGGCTGACATAACGTGGCTCAAGCGTCGCCGGCAGAGTTGCTGAGGGAGTTGCTTGAGCCTGTCGTCCACCAACTCGGCCTCGACTTGGTGGACGTTTCCTGGTATCCCGGCAAAGGTCACGCCACCCTCCGGGTGACCGTGGATCGTCCCGGGGGCATCACCATCGATGAGTGTGGCCAGGCCAGCCAGGCGGCCTCTGCACTGCTCGATCGAAGGGAGGAGCTGCTGCCCGGCCCCTATTCACTCGAGGTGTCCTCACCCGGGGCTGAGCGGACCCTTGAGTCGGAGCAGGATTTCGCCACCGCCCTGGGGCACCGGGTCCGACTGACCCTCCAGGATGGTGAGAGCCTAACTGTGCTCGAAGGCAGGCTGGTGTCGCTCGGGCCGGAGGAGCTCAACCTCGAGGTGCGGCGCACCAGGGGCGGCAGGCTGCGGTCCTGGCGGGTCAGTCGAAAGGCGGTCGCCGCGGCGCAGGTGGTGGTGGACCTTTGAAGTCGGTGGCCGGCGCTCTCCCGGAAGTCGATAACTGGCGAGCCGGTGAGTTGGGCGAGGTGCTCCGGACGTTGCGCGACGTTCACGGGGTGCCCACCGGCGGGGTGGTGGCGGCCATCGAGGCGGCCATCCCCGCTGCTTGGTCGCAGCTGGAGCCGAGCCCCCCGGGGGTGGAGGTGAAGCTTGATCCGGAAACCGGTCAGCTGGTGGTGGAACTAACCCGGGTGGTGGTGGCGGGGGAGGCGGTCAGTGACGCCGAGATCTCCCTCGAACGGGCGCTCCAGCTGAACCCCTTGGCTGAGGTCGGCTCATCCGTCCGGGAGCCGACGCAGCTGCCCAAGGCGGTCGCAGCTCGCGCCGCCCGGCTGGTGAAGGCGGCAATCGGGCATCGGGTTCGGGAGGCGCGGCTGGAGCGGTTGCAGGGCGAGGCGGAGGCTAGCCGGGGCCTCTTGGTGGCCAGCATCGTCGAGCGGATTGAGGGTGGGACGGCCTTCCTTCGAGCCGGCCAGCTGCAGGCGTACCTGCCCCGGGAAGAGCAGATCCGCGGTGAGAGACTAGTCCGCGGCCGCCACCTCAAGGTGGTCTTGATGGAGTCGCGCCGGGGCGGGGGAGAGGAGGTGCTCCAGGTCCGGGCCTCGCGGGCCAACGCCCTGTTACTGCGCCGCTTGCTGGAGGCCGAGGTTCCGGAGCTGGCAGACGGCTCGGTGGTGGTCAAGGCGATCACCCGCGAACCGGGGGAGCGCAGCAAGGTGGCGGTCGAGTCGTTGCGCCAGGGCATCGACCCCAAGGGAGCCTGCATCGGGCCGAAGGGCGTCCGGATCCGCTCGGTGGTCGCCGAGCTGAACGGCGAGAAGGTGGACGTCCTGGAGTGGTCCTCCGACCCGGCTGAACTGGTGGCCAGGTCGCTGGCGCCAGCTCCCGTGGTCTCGGTTCACCTCGACCAGGCGGCCCATCGGGCGACGGCGATCGTGGCCCCGCAAAGCCTGTCGCTGGCAATCGGGAAGGAGGGTCAGAACGCCCGGCTGGCAGCCCGTCTGACCGGCTGGCGGATCGACATCCGCCCGCTGGGAGAAGCTTCGTAGCCGCTCCGAAGGTCGCTAGCCGACCGCAGCGGACCTGCATTGGCTGTCGCACCAGGGACTCGCAGGCCCGGATGTTGCGACTGCGCTGGGACGGCCAGGGGGTGGTCGCCGAGGGGGCGGGACCGCGAGGCCCAGGGCGTGGGGCCTATTTGTGTGCCAAGGTGACTTGTTGGGAGGCGGCCCGGCGGCGCCGAGCGCTGAGCCGGGCTCTGCGTCTGAGAGGGGATCCCGTCGACAACGAGGCTGTGGCCGAGGCGGTGGCGGGTATGATCTCAGGTTCGCCCCGTCGGTCTGGCCTCGCGCCAGCAGCCCCAGCCTGAGGAGGAAACGTTCATCGCCAAGGTCAAGCAGGCGGCATTGCCCGCCAACCTCACCGTCAAGTCGCTCGCGGATGCCCTGGGGGTCTCGGCTGCCGAGGTCGCCAAGGTCCTGATGCAGCACCGGATCCTGGCCACCATCAACCAGAGCATCGATGCCGGGACGGCGCGCCTGGTTGCGGAGCAGCTTGAGATTGAGATTGCCGACGCCGAGCCAGAAGTGGCTGCCCCGGTGGAGCGGATGCTCGACCGCGACCAGTTCCAGGAGGATGCCGACGCAGGCCAACTGAAGCCGAGGCCGCCGGTGGTCACTGTGTTGGGGCACGTCGACCACGGCAAGACCAGCCTGCTGGACGCCATCCGGGAGACTAGGGTGGCGGCCGGGGAGGCCGGAGGGATCACCCAGCGTATCGGGGCTTCGGTCGTCGAGCGGCAGGGGCGCAAGATCACCTTCATCGATACTCCTGGGCACGAGGCGTTCACCGCCATGCGGGCCCGCGGCGCCAACATCACCGACCTTGCGGTCCTGGTGGTGGCGGCCGACGACGGGGTCATGCCCCAGACCGAGGAGGCGATCAAGCACGTTCGCAACGCTGGGGTCCCCCTGCTGGTGGCGCTCAACAAGATCGACCGGGACGACGCCAATCCCGATCGGGTCAAGCAGCAGTTGGCCGCGCACGGCGTGGTGGTGGAGGACTTCGGAGGTGATGTCGTCTGCGTCCCGGTCTCAGCCAAGACCGGCGCCGGCATCGACCACCTCCTGGAGATGATCCTGCTGGTCAGCGACCTGGGCGAACCGAGGGCCAATCCAGACCGCCCGGGCGAGGCCGCGGTGATCGACTCCCACCTGCAGAAGGGCCAGGGCCCGGTGGCGAGCGTGCTGGTCCAGGAGGGCACGCTGCGGGTTCAGGACTACTTTGTGGTCGGGGCGGTGGCGGGGCGGATCCGGGCCCTTTTTGATGACCGGGGCCAACGCACCCAGGAGGTAACCCCCGGGCTGCCGGCCCTGGTGACCGGGCTTCCGGAAGTCGCTACCGCCGGTGATCGCCTGCTGGTGGTGGAAACGGAGCGCGGGGCGCGCGCCCTGGCGGAGGATCGGCGGTTGGCGTTGCGCTCCGGCAAGGCGGACGCCAACCGGGTCAGCCTGGCCGAGCTCAGCAAGCAGTCCGGGGAAGGGGTGCGCGATCTCGACCTGTTGGTCAAGGCAGAGAGCCAGGGGTCGCTCGAAGCGCTCCGCGCGGCCCTGCTCAAGTTCGCCGACCCCTTGGTGCGACTCCGTTTGGTGGCGGATGGGGTTGGGCCGATCTCGGAGGCGGACGTGGATCTCGCCGCCGCCGCCAACGCCATCGTGATCGGGTTCAACGTCCGACCTGACCCCGGGGCCAAGGCCCTGGCCGACAGCCACGGCATCGACGTGCGCACCTACGACGTGGTCTACCAGATCACCGAGGACATCGATAAGGCCATTCGAGGACTGCACGAGCCCACCTTCGAGGAGGTGTTCGAGGGCCGCGCCGAGGTCAAGGCCCGGATCAGAGTCCCGCGGGTGGGCGTGATCGCCGGCAGTCAGGTCACCGAGGGCAAGATCACCCGAGGGTCGCTGGCGGTGGTGCTTCGGGACGGCAAGGAGATCCATCGGACGCAGGTCGCCTCCCTACGGCGCTTCAAGGATGATGTCCGCGAGGTGGCCCAGGGCTACGAGTGCGGCATCGATCTCGGGGACTACCAGGACTTCGCCGAAGGGGATGTCCTGGAGTGCTATGTGGTGCAGCAGCGAAATCGCTAAACCCGCCGCGGGCGATGGCTTGAAGCGGTGGTGAGGGCGGCACGCGAGGCGGGTGCCAGTCACCGCCGGGAGCGGATCGATGCCCAGCTGCGGCAGGAGCTGGCATTGGCAATCGCAAGCGACGTCAAGGACCCCCGGCTCTCAATGGTGACCGTGGTCGCGGTTTCCTGTGCCTCCGACCTTTCTTACGCCCGGGTCAAGGTCAGCGTGCTGGCGGACCAGCCCGAGCGCGAGCAGGTGCTCCGAGTGCTGCGCGGCATGACCGGCTACCTGCGCCATCTCCTAGGTGAGCGCCTGGAGCACATGCGCCGGATTCCCAAACTGGACATCCGCCTCGACGAGTCCATCGCCTATGGGGTGAGGGTCAGCCAGCTGTTGGAGGAACTGGAGACCGCGCCAAAGTCGCGCCGAGGAGCAGCCGGTGGCTGAAGCCCTGGAGCTAATCCATCAGGCGGTACGTGACCACGACGCCTTCCTGCTGGTGGCGCACAAGGATGCCGATGCGGACTCGCTGGGCAGCGCGCTAGCGTTCGCCGACTATCTGGAGAGGGAGGGCAAACAGGCCTACCCCTGGGTGCCGGACCCGCTTCCCCGCGGACTTTCCTACCTACCCGGCTATGCAGCCGTGAACCAGCGGGAGGCCCCGGTTGACGCCATCGCCATGGCCTTCGACGCGGGCAGCCCCAGTCGGTTCGGCAACCTCCGGGAGCGGATCGAGGCGGCCCCGATGACGGTGGTGATCGACCATCACACCAGCAACGAAGGCTTCGGCGACATCTCCTTGGTGCAGCCGGAAGTGGCCGCGACCGGGGTGATCGTCTTTGAGGCGTTGCGGTCTTGGGGCGCCCACATCAGCCCGGACGCGGCGACCAACCTCTATGCGGCCATCTTCACCGACACCGGCGGCTTCCGGCACGACAACACGACTGGTGAGGTGCTCCAACTGGCGGCCGAGCTGGCGCGCCTGGGGGCGGACCCGGCCTGGGTGGCGCTCAAGAGCTATAAGTCCCGGCCCGAGACGACTCTCAAGTTGCAGTCGCTGGCCGCCACGGCCGCGACCTATGAGCTGGACGGCCGTCTCGTCTGGAGCGAGGTCACCCCGGAGATGCTGCGGCGGAGCGGCGCCGACATGGAGGAGAGCGAGGGGATCATCGACATACTCCAGAGCCTCGACACCATGCTCTGCGCGGTGCTCTTCAAGGAGGAGGAGCCGAAGCTCACCCGGGTCAGTGTCCGCAGTCGAGGACCGATCGAGGCGCATGAGCTGGTGGCTTCCTTTGGCGGCGGGGGCCACCGCCGCGCCGCCGGCGCCGAGGTCCGAGGGACGCTCGCGGAGGTCGAGAAGGCGGGGCTGACCGAGGGCCGGCGGCTGATCCGGGACGTCCCTCGATGACCGCAGCACCGGGACTCGGCCGCGACCGGGGCGGGGTGAAGGGCGACCAGCCGATGCTGACGGGGCTGCTCAACCTGGCCAAGCCCGAGGGCATCACCTCGTTCACGGCTATCAAGATGGCGCGTCGGGCCCTCGGCGAACGGCACGTCGGGCACGCCGGAACTCTGGACCCGGCCGCCTCCGGGGTGCTGCCCCTCTGCGTCGGCCGGGCCACCCGGCTCGTCGAGTACATCCTCCGCCAGCCCAAGACCTACCATGCCCGGCTCCGCTTGGGTGAGGTCAGCGATACCGGTGACCTCGAGGGCGAGGTGCGCCGGACGGAGTCGGCCGCCCATCTGACCGAGGCCGACGTGGCGGCCGCCTTGGAGCAGTTCGTCGGGATCGTCCAGCAGGTGCCACCTATGCACTCGGCCGTCCGGCACCAGGGCCGCCACCTCTACGAGCTGGCGAGACAGGGTTTGACCGTCGAGCGCAAGTCGCGTCCCGCCGAGATTCGCCGCATCACGCTGCGGTCGTTCTCCCCCGGGGAGGTGGCGGAGGCCGAGGTCGAGGTGGTCTGTGGCCGGGGCACCTACCTCAGGGTTCTGGCGACCGACCTCGGCCAGCGACTTGGAGTCGGAGGGGTGCTGGCCTGGTTGGAGCGAACCGAGTACGGCCCCTTCAAGCTCACTGAGGCGGTGAGGCTCGACGACCTCCTGGCGTCTCCCGATCCCCGGAGCTATCTGCTGCCGCCGGAGCTGGCAGTGGAGATGGTGCCGCGGATCGACCTTCTGCCCGCGGGGGCGCTGGCGGTGCAGCGCGGCCAGTCGGTCTGGATCCAGCGCGCGCCCGACCTCGGAGTCGAGGTACCGGGGCAGAGCCTGGAGGTGAGGGCCCATGGCCCGGACGGCCGGCTAGTGGCTTTGGGTGAGGTGACCGGTCTGCGGTTTCGCCCGACCAAGGTCCTGCTCCCGATCAGTGGCTGAGGCACCGAGCCTCCCGTTGTCAGCGGGCGGGCTTGCCGAGTTCGGCCTCGGTCTTGAGCCCGACCCCCCGGCGCCGCTGGCCACCTGTCTGGTCCTCGGGAATTTCGACGGCGTCCACATCGGGCATCAGGCGATCCTGGCGGCTGCCCGAGAGGAGGCCCTCCGTCTCGGGGTGGCCCTGACCGCCGTCACCTTCGAGCCGCATCCTCGCACCGTTCTCGACCCCGGGCTGGACTTCCGCCTGCTCAGCACCTTCGAGCTGCGCCGGCGGCTGCTGGTGGAGCGGGGGGTGGACCGACTGTGGGTGATCCCCTTCGACGACCGGCTCTGGAGGATGACTCCCGACGCCTTCATGGACCGGTTGCGGGAGCGGCTCCAGATCCGGATGATGGTGGTGGGACCGACGTTCTCGATCGGCAAGGGTGCCGAGGGCCAGCTCGACTTTTTGCGCAGCTATGCGACTTCGGCCGGCTTCGGCGTGAAGGTGGTGGAGCCCCTTACCTGGAATGGCGCGGCGGTCAGCAGCTCCGCTATCCGCAGCCAGCTCGCCCAGGGAGCGCTGGATGCGGTCCGCGCGCTGCTCGGGCGCCCGCTGCAGGTGTTGGGCGAGGTGATCCACGGCGAAGGCCGGGGTCGCCAGCTCGGGTTCCCCACCGCCAACGTCCAGTTCTCCGCGAACCAGGCGTTGCCGGCGGACGGGGTGTATGTCATGGAGCTTACCGATGAGCAAGGAGTCACCCGCGGGGCGGTCGGGAGCATAGGTACGCGGCCCCACTTTCACGGGGTGGGGAGGAGCTTCGAGGCCCACTGCCTGGAGGACCCGGGGGACCTCTATGGCCAGCTGGTGCTGGTCAGCGTGCTCCAGAAGTTGCGTCCCCAGGAGACCTTTGTAAGCGACCAAGCCCTGGTCGACCGGATGACCAGGGACGCCGAAGCGGCGGCTGCCTATCTGGCAAGCTAGGCGTCTTGAGCCGCTAGCCGTCATGATCACGCTCCCACGCTTGCTTGGAGCACCGACTGCTGGAAGCGTTCAGGGAGCGGTGCTGGCTCGGAGAAGGCTCAATTGCGACCGCTGACCGATGACAGATTGCTGATCACAGCGGCGATGCCGGCGACGACAGCGGCCACCACCACAGCCACCACCAGCGAGCCGTACTTGCCCGTGGTCGAATTACTGCCCAGTGCCCCCAGAGAGATGAACCCTCCAGCGAGCGCTCCCACCAGCCCGCCGACGACCCGGATGATCGCTGCCATGGCCCGAGACTTGCGGATAAATATGGCCCCGACGACTAGTCCTATGACGATGAACGCGACCAGGTGAAGCATGTCCTAACCCTCCTCTTTCGGTGGATCCTGCGAAGTGTCGGCGGCCCCCAGGTGCGGCTGATCGGCGGGCTTCGCCAGAACCTCGTGGCGCAACTGATGAAGTTGAGCCTCGACGGCGGCATCCCCCGAGATGGCCTGGAGTTGGCGGTCGATGTCGTCGCCCCCGGGGCTGCCCAGGGCGTCGAGGGTCCCCGACGAGACGAGTTGATCGATGGCGGCCGCCCGGGCCTGCATCTGCGAGGTCTTGTCCTGGGCTCGCTCCAGCATCAGGTTGACATCGGTCATGTCGCTGGAGATCCCGGTGACGACCTCACCGATCCGGGCTGAGGCCTGGGCGGCCGAGTACTGAGCCTTGAGGGTGTCCCTTTGAGTCCGGAACGCCTCTACCCGGGCTTGGAGCCGCTGGGCGGTGATCTGCAGCTTCTGCTCCTGGTCCTTGAGTTGCTGGACCTGCTGATCCAGGGACTGAAGTTGAGAATCGGCGGCCTGTGACCTGGTCAACGCCAGCCTCGCCAGATCGTCCCGTCCTTGCTGGACGGCCAGCTTGGCCTGGCCCTGAAGCTTCACCTGGCTTTGCCGGAGTTGGGCCGCCTGCATCTCCAGGCGCTTCTCGGAGGTGACCACCTCCGCCACCCCGCGACGGACCTGCTGCAGCGCCTCCAGCTGCTTCTGGTAGGCGAGGTCGAGGGCCTCGACCGGGTTCTCCGCCCGGTCCAGGAGGCGGGAGATCTTCTGCTGGGCCAGATTGACCGCGCGGCGGCCGACCGAGGTGCGCGAAGCGATGCCCAGCACCACCAAGCCGATCAGGACGTCCACGCCCAGAAACATCGAGTCGGAGCCTCCTTCTCTGGGGCGGCCGCCAGCCGCGTTCTTCGCCCCCATGTTACCGCCCGTTCCAAGTGGGGCGTCCCCGCCTCAAACGCTTCTGAGGCCGGGTCCCCGGGACGGGTCAGCGGTCGCAGGAGGACCACAACCTCGGCAGCTCGGCCCGGCTGGGTAAGCTATCCGCTTCGCGCGAGCAGTTGGCCCCCTGCTTGCCGTGGCTTGCCGCGGCCCGCGCCGTTTTCCGTCCCTCAACGAGAGGTCTTTCCTTTGCGCCTAATTCCCGCCGTTGATCCAGGTCTACCCGACCTGCGTTCTCCCGACCACTTCTTGTGGTGGCTGGCGCGCGCCCAATGGTCAACCCTGGTCGCGGGCGCTGGCTACGGTGTCCTCTGGATGGGCAGCCTGGCCGCTCTCCCCTTGGTGCTCGGGGAGGCGGTGGGATCGGCTGCTCAGCGCCGCCCGGTCGGGGTGCTCGCGTGGAGCGGCGGGATTCTGGCGCTGGGGGTATTCGCGGCCCTCGCCGGGGTGATGCGGCACCGACGCGCGGTTACCAATTACCTGGTCGCGGCCTCGCGGACGCAGCAGTTGATCATCCGCTGCGCGGCTCAGCTGGGTGCCGACCTTCCGCGAAATGTCGCCGCCGGCGAGGTGGCCAGCCTCAGCGCGACTGACGTCGACCGCATCGGCAGCACCTTCGACGTCACTGGGCGGTTCGCCGGCGCGATCTTCACCTATCTGGCCGTGACCGCCGTCCTGTTCGTGATGGCTCCGGCGTTTGGCCTGGTGGCGATCATCGGGGGGCCCCTCACGCTGGGATCGCTGCTGGCGTGCCTGGGCCCGCTGGGCCGCCGCCAGCAGGCGCAGCGCGAGGCGATCGCTCTGGCCTCCGGTCAGGCCGTGGACGTGGTCGCCGGCTTGCGGGTGCTGAGAGGCCTGGGCGGGGAGGCGATGTTCTCGTCCAGATTCGCCATCGCCGCGGGCCGAGTCAGGGTTGCCATGAACCGCACCGCGCAGATGGCCGCGGTCATCAGCGCCCTGGAGGCGCTGGTGCCCGGGAGTTTCCTGGTGGCGGTGACGTGGTTGGGCGCCCGCATGGCGGAGCAGGGAAAGGCCGGCGCCGGGGAACTGGTCACGGTCTACGCCTTCGCGGCGTTCTTGCTGGTTCCCCTGGCCACCTTTGGCGAGGCGGCCCAGAGCTGGAGCGCCGGCCGGGTCGCCGCCCGCCGGGTCTTGACAGTCCTGGGGCGTCCGCGGGAGTTGGCAGAGGTCGAGGGACGCTCCGAGTCACCCCAGCCCTCGTCGTCCGAGCTGGCCGAGGGCGTCCTGGAGGACACGTTGACCGGTGCTCGAATCGAGCCCGGCCGCCTAGTCGCGATCACGAGCAGCGACACGGAGGCGCTGACTGCGCTCGCCGAGCGCCTTGGCCGCTACACGGACCCACCCCGCGGAGAGCACGTGACCCTGGGGGGGCGGTCGCTGAGCGCTTTGCCTCTGGACCTGGTCCGAGACACCATTCTGGTGGTCGACCGGGATGCGACGCTGCTGGCCGGGACGGTGCGCGGCAACTTGGACCCTCCCAGCTCTGGGTCCCAGGGACCCCGGCCCACGCTCGCGGGCGCCGTCCGGGCCGCCCAGGCCCAGGAGATCGTCTCCGGGCTCGTCGGGGGGATGGACCATGTCCTGCCCGAACGGGGACGTTCACTGTCCGGGGGCCAGCGCCAGCGGCTGGTCCTGGCCCGGGCGCTGCGGGCCGGGGCGCCCATCCTGGTGCTGGAGGAGCCGACCAGCGCCGTCGACACCTACACGGAGTCGGTGGTGGTCGAGAAATTGAAGGAGTTGCGGAGGGGGCGGACCACGGTCGTCATGACCACCAGCCCGCTGCTTATGGAGAGCGCCGAGGCCGTCTTGGTGCTGGACCAGCGGGTGGTGGCCTCGGGGACTCATCAGCAGCTTTTGGAGAGCGAGCCCCGCTATCGGTCGCTCCTCGAGCGAGAGATCAGCTGATGGTTGACGCCCCTAACTCGCCACTGCTTCCGACCGCTACCGCTGGACAGGTGATCACGGTCATGCGGCGGCACCTGACGCAGGAGCGTTCGGCAGCGTTATCGCTCCTGTTGCTCCAGGGCGCGGCCACCTTGGCCGGACTGGTGGGGCCTTGGGCGCTGGGCGTGGTGGTCGAGGCGGCGACCCAGCACCGCTTGGGGAGGGTCCTCGGCCCCGTGGTGCTGGCGTTCCTGGTGGCCACCTTGTTGCGCACGATGCTGACCTGGTGGGCTGGCCGTCGGGGTGGGGTGCTCGGCTCCGAGGTGCTCACCCGTCTGCGTGAGGAGTTCTTGGGCAACGTACTCCGACTGCCGCTCTCGGTGGTGGAGCGGGCGGGAACCGGCGATCTGCTCACCCGGGCCACCTCCGACGTGGATGGTTTGGCTCAGACCGTGCAGCGCGCTCTCCCGGAGATCGCGATTGCGGTGGTGACCGTGCTGCTGACCATCGGGGCGCTCATCTGGACTGCGCCGCTGCTGGCGCTCACCCTGGTTCCGGCGGCCGTGATTTTGGCGGCGGCCACCCGCTGGTATCTTCGCCGGGCCCCGTCCGCGTACCTGCGGGAGCGGGCGGCGCAGGGGAAGGTGAACGGCCTGATCCAGGAGTCGGTGGAGGCGGGTAGGACGATCGAAGCGATGCGCCTGGGCGGTAATCGGATCGCCGTCGTCGACGAGGCGGTGGGTGACTGGCTGGTGGCGGAGCAGGTGACGCTGGGACTGCGCTCCGTGTACTTCCCAATCAGCGAGGCCACCTACCTGGTCCCCCTGGTCTTGAGCGTGGCCATCGGCGGGCTCCTGCACGCGGACGGGCTGATCGGCCTGGGTGCGCTGACCGCCGCCGCCCTCTACACCCAGCAGTTGATCGAACCAGTGGATGTGATCCTCAGCTGGCTGGATCAACTGCAGCTGGGTGGCGCCTCCCTGGCTCGTCTGATTGGGGTGGGCCAGGTGGATCGGCAACCGGACACCGATGCCGAACCCCAAGGCGAACAGCTTGACGCCGCCTCGGTTCGCTTCGGCTATCGCCCGCGGCACGATGTCCTCCACGGCTTGAGCCTGCGCCCCTCGCCGGGCACAAGGGTGGCGGTGGTCGGACCCAGCGGCTCGGGCAAGAGCACGTTGGCACTGCTGCTGGCCGGGGTCTACGGCCCGCGGCAGGGGAGGGTGACCGTGGGTGGGGTGGACGTCCACCGGCTCGCCTCCGAGCGCGCTCGGGCCCAGGTCGTGCTGCTGACCCAAGAGCACCACGTGTTCACAGGGACGGTGCGGGACAACCTGCGGCTGGCAGCGCCTGACGCCGGTGATCCGGCTTTGGCGGATGCGCTCGACGCCGTTGGCGCCATTGACTGGCTGGCCGAGCTGGCGGGTGGCCTGGACACGCCAATCGGCTCGGGAGGGATTCGCCTCAGCCCCGGTCAAGCCCAGCAGCTGGCCCTGGCCCGGCTGCTGCTGGTGGATCCCCACACGCTGGTGCTCGATGAGGCTACCTCCCTGCTCAACCCCAGGGCGGCCCGCCGTCTGGAGCGCTCCCTGGCGAGAGTCCTGGAGGGGAGGACGGTGGTGACCGTCTCGCACCGTCTGCAGAGCGCTGTCGACGCCGATCTGGTGGTGGTGGTGTCGGAGGGCCGGGCGGTTGAGGCCGGCTCCCACGAGGAGCTGGTCCGGGCCGGGGGTAGCTACGCGGCTCTCTGGCGCGCCTACCGGGTTACCGGCACGTCCGAGCCAGCGGGAGCGGGATTCGAGCCCAACTGACCGGCTCCGGCTCGCGGAGCCGAAGCCTCGGCTGCGCGTCAATCGGGTGGAAACGGGTATATAGGGAGCGTATGGATCGCAAACTCGGCGCTGACGCTGGTCTGACCGCCCGGATGTTCCTGGCGCTTTTCCTGCTGGCGGTGGTGTACCTGGTCTTCGTCGGAGTGCTGCTGCTGGTCCATGTCCCGATCGCGCTGATCGTGGTGGTGGTGGCGGTCTTGCTGGTCGCCCAGTACTTCTATTCGGACAAGCTGATCCTCAGCAGCTTGCACGCTCACCTGGTCACCGCCCAGCAACAGCCGGAGCTGTACGACATCGTGGGCCGGCTCTGCCAGATCACCGGACTGCCCATGCCCAAGGTGGCGGTGATCCCCTCCCCGGTGCCGAACGCCCTCGCCACCGGTCGCAACCCCAAGCACTCCGTGGTGGCCGTGACCAGCGGGATCCTGGACCAGCTCGACCCCAAGGAGCTGGAGGCGGTCCTGGCCCACGAGCTGAGCCACGTGATCCACAAGGACGTGAAGGTGATGGCGATGGCCAGTTTCTTCGCGACGGTCGCCGCGCTGATCGTCCAGCAGGGGATGTGGTTCGGGATGTTTGGCGGCTTCGGTGGGATGGGCGGCGGTTACGGTGGCCGCGGCCGCTCCAACAATGATGGCGAGGGGATGTTCGTGATCATCCTGGTGGCTGCGGTGGTCTGGGCGATCAGCTTCGTGCTGATCCGGGCCCTCTCCCGCTACCGCGAGTACGCGGCTGACCGCGGCTCGGCGATCATCACCAGGGAACCAGCCCAGCTGGCCTCGGCGCTACAGAAGATCAGCGGATCGATGACCAGGATTCCCACCCGTGACCTCCGCCAGGTTCAATCCGCCAACGCCCTCATGATCTTCCCGGCCGTGCACATGGGCAAGGGCAGCCTCGCCGAGATGTTCTCGACCCATCCGTCGTTGGAGCACCGGTTGGCCAAGCTCCGCGAGCTGGAGTCCCAGCTCTCTAGCTAGAGCGGCTCTCAGTTGGGCTTCCTGGACTCGCTGATGGGGCGCACTCGGCTACCCAAGCCGAACGAGGACAAGGTCTTCGCCATGAGCACGGCGCTGGTCACCCTCGAGGTCTCAGCCTCGCTCCAGCCCTCGGGAAGGGTGGGGGTCGTGTTCAAGGCGCTTCCCGCCGGACGCTTTGACCAACTCGTCAAGGACACCGTCGATATGCTCCAGGTCCAGGACCAGACGGCGCCCGATGACGCTCTCAAGGTTAGAGAGGTCAAGGACAATCTCGGGTTCGAGTGGCTGGTGGTTGACGGCTCTGAATTCGAGGCCCTGATCGCCGCCCTGCACGGAGTCGCCCAGGGGCTGATCGACGAAGGTCTCGGTGACTGCCTCCTCGCCTCCGTGTTCCCTTTTCAGCAGGGTCAGCGCCAGGTCTACTGGATCTACGGCTACAAGCAGGGAACCTTCTACCCCTTCATCCCCAGCGGCGACCGCCAGCGCGACAACGCCGAGGAGATGCGGCTGGCGGCGATCGTCAAGGAGGACCTGCCGATCGAGCCGAACCTCAGCTCCTGGTTCCCACTATGGGGCGTCCCGGTCTAATCGACCGTGCCCCGCGGCGCCAGCACCGCTGCGACCGCGCACAGCCCGGTGACCCCGCTAGCTCGAGGAGTGGCTACTAAGACAGGGCGCCTACGAGCCTGCCTTAGCTCCCGCTTCGACCACCGTGCCGCCGTCGGAGAGCAGCTTGGTAGCCTCCTCCAGGGTCATGTCCTCGGAGGGCAGGACCACGTCTGAGGCGAGGAGGGACTCCGCTGGCAGCGTGCTCCCGTGGGAGCGGACAAAGTTGAGCAGGTCGCTGAGGGCCTTGGCGTAAGCGGCCTCGTCCTGGCTCTCGATGGCCTTGCTCAACACCGAGTCCAGCGGCTCCAGCTGAGGCCGCTCGGCGATGTTGAGGCGGTACTGGTCCTCACCGGAGATGCGGACCACGATGTTCTGGTCGTCGGGAGTGTTAGTGGCCGGAGGGCTGGTGGCTGTTGCCTCGCTGGGGGCGGGGGAGGAGGGGGCGGTGATCCTGGGGGCCGCGTCCGGACCGGCCAGTACCTCCTGCTTCAGAGCGGCTAGCTGGGCGTCCACCTGGGAATCGGTGAGTCGGCCCTGGAGCTGCCGGTCGATGTCGTCGCCGGAGGTGACCCCGATGGTGTCCAGGGTGCCACTGTCGACCAAGGAGTCGATGGCGGCCGAGCGGGCCTGCATCTGCTCGGTCTTGTCCTGGGCGCGCTCGACCATCAGGTTGACGTCGGTCATCTGCTCGGAGAGACCGGTCACCGCCTCGCCGATCTGGGTCGAGGCCTTGGCCGCCGAATACTGGGCCTTGATGGTCTCGCGCTGGGTCCGGAACGACTCCACCTTGGCCGTGAGCTTCTGGGCAGTCAGCTCCAGCCGCTGCTCCTGATCCTTGAGCTGCTGGATCTGCTGCTGCATTCCGTCCGCCTGCGCCTGGGCCTGCTGGGCCCTGGTCAGGGCGAGTCGGGCCAGGTCCTCCCGGCCCTGCTGAAGTGCCAGCTTGGCCTGGGCCTGCGATTTGTCCTGAGTCTGCTGCAGCTGGCTCGCCTGCATCTCCAGCCGCTTCTGCGAGGTGAGCACCTCAGCCACGCTGCGCCGAACCTGCTGCAAGGCCTCCAGCTGCTTCTGATATGAGAGGTCAAGGGCATCGACTGGGTCCTCGGCCCGATCCATGACCTTGTTGGCCTTCTGCTGGAACAGGTCGGACATCCGTCGCATGATGCTCATTTCCGTCTCCTTGTCCGCCCCCCCGGCGGTTCCTTGACTAACCCAGCGCTGATGTTACTTCCTGAGGCGCGCGCCGACCTGGGCTCGCTCGCTGGCTAGCGGGGGGCACCGGTCAGCCGAGCCGCCACCCCTGGGTTCCCTGGCGATCTGGACCAACCAGGACCACGTCCCCCGGGTCGTCGGCGGCGATCAACCCGAGCACCAGCACCTGGCTGGAAAAACCGGCGATTCCGCGGGGGGGAAAATTGACCACCGCCAGCACCTCTTTACCAACCAGAGATTGGGGGGAGTAGTGCCGGGTCAGCTGTGCGCTGGACTGCCGGATGCCCAGCCGGGGTCCGAAGTCGATCTGGATCTTGATGGAGGGCTGGCGCGCCGCCGGAAAGGGCTTCGCACTGACCACGACGCCGCTGCGGATATCCAACTTTTGAAAAGTGGAGAAGTCGACTTCGGGTGGCGGGTTTCCAGCTGGGTCTACCACATGTCCTCCTCTTCGCGGGCTCCATTCCAACGCGCAAACCCGCCCCGGCCCGGCTGCCGACCCTCGGTATACTCCGGCGCGGGCGGGTACCGAAGTGGTTAAACGGGGCTGACTGTAGATCAGCTGGCTTTACGCCTACAGGGGTTCGAATCCCTTCCCGCCCACGCCCAGGTAGCTCAGTGGTAGAGCGCTTCCTTGGTAAGGAAGAGGTCGCGGGTTCAATCCCCGCCCTGGGCTCCACCGATCTCATGGCCACCGCTTAACTGGACAAACGGGCTGCCGCTCCAAGTCGTACAGCGTTGCACGGCCACATCACTTGGCCGATCGCTCAGCTGGGGTCTGAGCAACTGGCTCAGACCGCGGACGAGCTTCCGGGAGTCAGCAAGCTGGCCCGTCCGGGGTAGCCCCCTGGCAACCTACGGGGCTAGACTTCGCCTTGGCCGCCCACCATGGCGGGCGTCGTAGGAGTAGCCACACCCATGCCGACCCCGTCCCAGATAGCGCCGGTGACTGGTGGCGCTCAGGCTCCCGGAGCCCCTAGGGCTGCCCGCTTTCGGTTGGCGTCGCCGACGACAGCAAGGTTCTTGGCCGTGCTGGCCGTCATTTTGGTGGCTGCGGTTGTGGCGCTCTCATTGCCAGATCACGACGCTGACGCCGAGCTTGGTGCAACATGACTGGGTTTGAGATCGCCCTGGTGTTCGCCGCCGTGGGTTTCGTGGTCGTGAGGCGCTCTCAGGGGCACCCCGCCCAGTGAAATCGGACGTTCCGGTGGCTCGAGAGCCACCGTCCCGACGGTGGCCGGCGGTTGCACTCGGCCTGGGACTGGCGGAGTTTCTCGGCGGGGTGGCCGTGGTGGTCTACATCGTTCACCTCTACGGGCATAACTCGGATTGGCTTCAGCTGGCAGTCTGGACTCTCGTCTTCATGGGCTTTCCTCTGGTGGGGGCGGCCACAGCCAGTTCGCGGCCTCGGCACCCGGTGGGCTGGCTGCTCCTGGCCATCGGCGGCGTGGGGATGGCCAGCCAGTTTTGCTACACCTACTCCCCTGGCCCGCACCCCTCGGTGCCCCAGGCTTTGGTTCTGATCGCGGCGGGCGATTTTCTGGTCACTGCCCTGGTGTTGCTGCCGATCCTGATCCTGATCTTCCCCACCGGTTCGCCGGGGCGGGCCTGGCGCCGGCGGGTGGTGGTGTCCGTGGCGGTCGTTTGCGTTCTGGCCGATATCACTGCCGCCTTCGCGCCCCAGCTGTCAGGAGATGCGAGGAACTACGCGAACCCACTGAGGCCGCTCGGCTTCGGAGGACTGATCTCGATCCTGACCTCCGTGTTCTTTTTGCTCGCTCTGCTCGTGTTACTTGGGGCTGCCCTGGACGCCATCAGGCGACTGCGCCGATCCCAGGGGGTGCAGCGACAGCAGCTCAAGTGGCTTGTCTACGCGAGTGCACTCTTGGTTCCAGCGGTGGTTATCGCTGTCGCGATTCCGAATTGGTGGTCGCCGATCCCGCTTATCGTGGCGACCAATGGCCTGGCAGCGAGCATAGGGTTAGCCATCGTTCGCTACCGCCTCTACGACATCGACCGTCTAATCAGCCGGACCCTAGCCTACGCCACCGTCACGGGGCTTCTGGTCGGCGTCTATGTTGGCCTCGTCACCCTGGCCACCAGGGTTCTACCGTTCTCGTCACCGCCGGGAGTGGCAGCCTCCACCCTGGTCGCTGTCGCCCTGTTCACCCCCCTGCGCAGGCGGGTACAGCGACTGGTGGATCGACGGTTCAACCGTGCTCGATACGACGCCGAGGCGACGGTTGCGGCCTTTGCCCAGCGAGTTCGGGACGATGTCGATCTGGAAGTGG
>OBLU010001046.1_pt1 | contig 25805 bp, 18 predicted proteins | sample 1518681 | NCBI WGS metagenome assembly OBLU01 (sample SAMEA3539304, study PRJEB22396) | soil metagenome | biome: tundra; feature: field; material: soil | place: USA | collected 2010-05 | depth 0.15 m
CACGATGAACCCACGATCCTACTCACCAACCAACTCCGCCTATCGACCAAAAAGCTGATTACCCGATACGCTCAGCGCATGCTCATCGAAAACGCGCTCTCCGATGCCGTGCGCTTCTTTCACATGGATGCGCTCTCTTCCACCGTCGGACTCAAGGTCGATTTCGACATGGTCCTTCTGGTTCTCGCCAGTGGGATCTATCGTATTCTCGCCAAAACAATGCGCGGCTATTCCGATGCTCAAGCCCGTCAAATCTTTCGCGATCTGGTCGACATTCCTGCCGACGTCACCATAACGGATCGCGAAGTCCAAGTCAGCTTTCACCGCCGTTCCCACCTGCCCATCCTCCTCTCCTCCGGACTGTTTGACAAACCTGTCGCTGTCCCTTGGTGGAACAGTTTGAAATTGCGACTGACCACCTATAACGGACCGGAAAGTCCTAACCCTTAGGCGAATTCTTGTCCGTGGAAATCCAGGCTAGACTAGTCCTTTGATGGCGGCGAAGAGCGGGCCGAACGACGGTGGATTCGACAGAGTTGGTTTCTGCCCATCGTTGCCGCACAAGATGAGTGATGCTCCGAAGCCGTTGTTCGTGTGAACGTAGATTTGGAGGCGCAACGAAACTAGACGGTCCACGCGCGCGAGGCAGAAGGGGCTATCGAAAGGTCTTCATGGTTGCAGTGATTGCCGCCAGAACCAGAATACGTTCCAAACCTTCGCGGAATAAGGCAGATCTTTCGCGCGCGTGGACCGTCTAGTTTCGTTGTTCACGAAATCCTCCTGCTCACCTGGGCGGTTACGTCCGGATAGAGGAGGGTACGCCTAATCTCCGGGTCGCCGCCGGCATGCGCAGTTTTGCGCGATTTTGCTTAAGAATGCGCCCGATTTGCTCAAAAATGCTATGGTTTTGGCACGGTTTGCTAACAAAATGCTTAAGCTTTCCGCGCGTATGGGAAGGGGCGCTTTTGTCATAAGCCGCTGAAAACATTGACTATATTGAAGCGGTTTTCTGCCATACGCGTAAAAAGCTTAGCATTTGTTGGGAAAATGAAGGTGAGCTGGAAGTGGTTGATGTGCCGGGACTTACGGAAAATGCGCCGCGATGAGGTTCTTTATGCGCGCCAAAACCATAGCATTTAATAGCAAACGGGCAAGGCTGGACAAGTGTTCATAGCTCTCTCTTCCGGTCGAGGGAAACGACCTAGATATCCGGAGCACCATGAAAATGTATAATTGCACCTGACGTGAGTCCATGGCGGTGCTCGATGCGTGTCAGCAATACGGACGCTGGGATAAAGCGTATTGATTTCATCGGCTACGATTGTCTCACTGCGGATACTCCCGCGGAGCTTTTGTCTCGCTACGCGGCGGGATATGAATGCCGGCTGATTGACTGGCATGATTTTCGCCGGGAGCAGCTGTCCGGCAGCGATACCGATCTGCTGGTGATCGCCGCTCCGCCGGATGCGACCGCCGCGGAGGTCTTCTTCAACTCTCTATCGGAGACATCGGGCCTCAAGCCGGTCCTCGCGATTGTTAGTCCTAATGCTTCACTGCCCTTGCTGCAGTCCATCTTCCGCGTGGCCGACGACTTTCTGGTTACGCCGGTACGTCCCTGCGACTTGAACGGACGTGTGGCGCGCGTTCTGGGGCTGGGGCGCCGGGACACCGCTGACATTTATCTGGATCTGATCGCGGAGACCGGCATGTCACAACTGGTGGGCACCGATCCCCGCTTCCGGTCGGCAATCGCAAAACTACCGATCATCGCGCGCGCCAATGCGACGGTGCTGATCACAGGCGAAACCGGAACCGGCAAGGAAATGTGCGCGCGCGCCATCCATTTTCTCGGTTCGCGGCAAGGCTTCCCCTTTATTCCGGTGGATTGCGGTGCAGTGCCCGACCATCTGATTGAGAACGAACTTTTCGGCCATGTGCGGGGCGCGTACACCGACGCCCACCAAGATCAGAAAGGCCTCGCCGCCATGGCGGAGAACGGTACCCTGTTTCTGGACGAAGTGGACTCTCTGTCGGAAGCCGCCCAAGCCAAACTGTTGCGCTTCCTCCAGGAGCACACATTCAAACCGCTTGGCGCCGAGCGGGCCGTTAAGGCGAACGTGAACGTGATCGCCGCCACCAACCGCAACCTGGAGGTCTGCATGCGCGAGGGCCGGTTTCGCTCGGATCTCTTCTTTCGGCTCAACGTGCTGCGGGTGGATCTGCCGCCCCTGCGGGAGCGCCGCGGCGATATCGAAGTGCTGGCGCGCCACTTTATCCATGAGTTGACAGGGCAGACCGGCGCTGGCGCCAGGTCTCTCTCTCCCGCAGCCTTGCGTAAGCTTATGCTGTACGACTGGCCGGGCAACGTGCGGGAGTTGTATAACATAGTACAACGCGCTGTCCTACTCACGGAGGACAAGGTAATCCCGGCGGTCGATTTGCCCATCGAGACGCCTGCCGCCAGTGCTTCCGAAGCGGGCCTGCTGCGCCACGACAAGGCCAGAGTGGTGGAGGATTTCGAAAGGAGATGCGTCGAGCGTCTTTTGCGGAAACACCTTGGCAACGTAACTCACGCAGCCCAGGAGGCCGGCAAGGACCGGCGGGCCTTCGGCCGCCTCATCAAGAAGTACAACATCGCGAAAAACTGATCGGCCCCGGAGCGCGAACGTGCCATCCCTCCGGCTTGACGCGTGCCCGTGCGTGCCGGGATTCCGGAGTCCCACATCCGGGTAGTTATTGTCCCACCTCCCAAACCACGACGGGCTGTGGTTTTGGCGGCGCGGACGCGCTCGCTCGGATACACAAAACGGAGCCCTATGGCAATCGCACGTTATGATGAAGGCCATGCAGTACCCCGGCATTGCTAGTCGTATCTTCCCCGTAAACTGTGACTTTCTCCTACCTTATCTTGAGGTATGCGGATGCCTCACTTCGGACCCGCGCGAGGCAGATTTCATGTTAGTCGCGAACAGCACGGATCCTGGCTGTCTGCAAGCTATTGCCGCCGCACGACGCTACGGAAAACCGATCGCGTGGTGGACTATCGAAGACCCTAACTCCCTCGAGACTTTTCTGGCACAGGCGGCCGAGGCCGATTTCGTCTTCACTACCGACGAGGATTGTATCCCGGAATACCAAGAGCGACTGGCCCACGACCGGGTCTTCTGGCTGCCGCTTGCCTGCTCTCCGGAATTTCACTATCCCAGCCCGCTGGAACCGGGCGCCTCGGAATTTGTCATCAGCGCCAACTGGTACACGAACCAGGCGCGGCTTTGGGGCGTTGCGACTGTGGTTGAGCCGCTGCGCGCTGCCGGCCGCAGCCTGACGCTGTTCTGCTATGAGACCTTCATGTGGCCCGAGGCTTACCGTATTTATTGGAAGGGCCGCACGAGTTGCCGGACAGTGGCGGAACAATATCGCCACGGACGGGTAGTGCTCGGCCTGAACAACCAGGGTAGCGGGATGGACGGCCGTGCTCACACGGTAATGACCAGCATGCGGACCTTCGAGGCGCTGGCTTGCGGCAAGCCCTTCCTGGCCGCTCACTCCGACGCTTATCACAGACTGGGACTGCAAAACGGGACTCACCTGGCCTCCGTGCGTACAGCCGGAGAAACTGCGGAGTGGGCGGATCGTCTGCTGGGCAGAGAAGGCGAAAGAATTGCCCGGGCCGGCAGGGAGTTTGTTCTCGACGGGCATACGTACCGTCACCGGCTGGCGGCGATGGCGAATTTCATCAAGTGTTCATAGATTTTTTTTCCGGTCGAGCGAAACGACCTGGTCTAGACTAGATATCCGGTCCTGGCGATCGTTAGGATGCGACCGACGCGGAGGTCTTCTTCAACTCTCTATCGGAGACATCTCACGCTTGACGCATGCCCGTGCGTGCCGGGCTTCCGGAGTCCCACCTCCGGGTAGTTATTGTCCCACCTCCCAAACCACGACAGGCAGCGGTTTTAGCCGCGCGGACGCTGCGCACGGTGGGTCGCGGAAGTCCCGGTGGGCCGGGAATCGCACGGGGGAGTCATTTGTTTTCAATAGGCTCTTCGTGGCCCTCCAGATGCGACTGGCAGGCCACTAAGATGGGCCTCCCTGAGATGCCCGGCGACACGCCGGATGTGGTCTGGGACATCCTGGAATACGTTCTGCGGCACCCGGACGCAGTGGACAATCTGCATGGAATCGTGAGGTGGCGCTTGTTGGACCAGATCATCTGGCGTGAACTGAAGAACGCGACGAAAGCCGTCGACTGGCTGCTGAAAGAGGGGTTCCTGGTGGAGACAACGTCGGCCGCAACTGGTTCGCTGTTCAAGCTGAACCATCAGAAGGCGGCTGATGCGCGCGCTCTCCTGACCCGGCACAAGGGAAACAGGAGCAGCTAGCATGGCCAGAACCCAGGCACTCGCCGGAACCTGTGAAGCCATCATTCGCGTGCTGCGTTCCAGCTTCGTTCCTGCTCAATTCAGCAACGCGCCGCTCGATTTCCAGGTGTATGCGGCTGACGATTTCACACACCCCATGGACGAGGGCATCAGCCTCTTCCTATACGGAATCTACCCCAACAACACGCGCCGCATCCCGTCTGGACGGCTGCTCCCGAACGGGCAGCGCCAGCGCAGCAAGCTACCGGTAGATCTGCACTTCCTGCTGACGGCGTGGGCGAAGAAGGCTTCGCTGCAACACGAAATCGCCGGATGGATGGTCCGCGTGATGGAAGACAACCCGCTGCTGCCCGCGAGTCTCTTAAACGCTTACCGGCCGGATGTGTTCAGCGTCAATGAACAGGTACAGGTCTCGCTGACCAACCTGAGCGTGGAAGAGATGTTTCGTGTTTGGGAAGTGATTATCCGGCACGTCTACCAGCTCTCGGTGCCCTATGTGGCCACCATGGTCGAGATTGAATCCGACCTGACAGAAACGCTTGCCCTGGAAGTCCAGGAGCGTGTCGCCGACCTGCGGCAGATCGAGCAGCCATGACACCAGCCATCTTCAGCGCGAACCTCCGGCCGCTGGAAACGCTGCGCATCTTCACGCCACTGGGCATACGCTTCTGGGACCTGGTGCTGGATGTGCCGATCGATTCGGGACTGGTGGTGACGGCGCGACCGAGCGGTGGCGACGCCGACCCGGTGCAGGCATTCCGCACGAAATCGGGAATCTACGCGTTCCAGGGGCTGCCGGGGCTGCACGCAGTGGAGTACCCTACGGACGCGTCCACAGCTACCAGCCCTCCGGGGCTGCTACCGTTCGCGATCACAGTGGAGGATGCGCTGGGGAGATTCCTGCCGGCTGTGTTCAGCATCGATCTGCCCTTGCCGTTCCGGGGTGTTTTTCCTCCGCCGGCACTGGGGAGCCCTCCTGGTTCGGGCGGGCGCGCGTATCTGTTCTCTGCTCCGGCGCGGCCGGTGCCGGCCGGCATGGCCGCGGTGCGCGCCGACTTGCAGGACCACGAGACGGGCGGTGGCGCGGCATTCGCGGTGGTCAACGTTCAGGTGAACGGAAGCACCGGAACCGGGATCGCGGACCGGAGGGGCAGCGCCCTGGTGCTGTTTCCCTTTCCGGTAATCGAGCGGCTGCAGTTGGGATCGCCGCCGGGGACAGGCCAGGGTGGCGTTTCGGATTACACGCGCCCGCTTACCGCCGCCGTGCAATACCAGCCATCTGCTTTGACATATCCGCTGGCGGGAAGGCAGGGCGTCACCGACGCCTGGCAAGCCATGCCCAGCCTCAAAAGTATTCTCGACGGGCAGGGGCCCGCATCCATCTGGCTGACCGACGCGGGCCCACCGGCCCCCTCGATCACAACCGATTTGAGATTTGGCCAAGAGCTCGTTCTGGCGACGGCCAGCAGTTCACCGCTCCAGACGTCCTCAAGCCTTTCGATTTCGCGGGGCTCATCCCCGCCTTAAGAAGGAGAGCATCGAATGCCCGAGTATCTCGCACCAGGGGTCTATATCGAGGAAACGAGCTTTCGCGCCAAAACCATAGAGGGCGTGAGCACGAGTACGGCGGGGTTTATCGGCCCCGCGTTATACGGGCCGACCAGCGGAGTGCCCGAGCTGATCACGAGCTTCGCCGATTACGAACGAATTTACGGGGCTCTCGATCAGTTGAATTTTGAGGACATCGGACTCACGGACAACTTCCTGGCCCATGCGGTCCGCGCCTTTTTCGAGAACGGCGGGAAACGGTTGTACGTGACGCGTACCTACGTCGCGGGCAACAATGCCCAGGCCGCCACCGCCACTATATCCGCGGGCAGCCCGCCTAATTCCATTGCGCTCGCCGCGCGGTATCCCGGAAGCGGTGGAAACCTCACGGTCACGTTCGGGGCGCACGTGGGCCAAAACGTTCTGATCGGCATACCGCGCGACCCGCTGGACCCCACCTCGCAAAAGGACCCGGCGGTGCGGGGGCTCAACGATTTCGACCTGGTCATGATTGGGGCCTCACCCTCGGCCAGCCCTCCCGCAAGCCCCGCGAACGGCATCACGCTGTACTGGGCGGAGCAGTATTTCGAGAACAACCGCACGAGCTGGCGTTTCCATCCGGAGAACGCCGCCGCGGTGGAGTTGACCAGCCTGAGCCCAGCGTCGCAGGTGGTGCGGCCTGTCACGTGCTCGGTGCAAATCGACTATCCGGGCAAGTTTTCCCGTACCGACATCTATGCCAACCTGACGTTCCACCCGGCCCATCCGCGATCGCTGGCCGCCGTGCTTGGCGCCAAGCTGAGTAGCCGTAGCCAGACGCTGACGGTGCCTTTCATCTTCCCGGGTCCGCCCAATATGAACCTGGAAGGCCCGGAGATCGCGCGGATCATTCTGAACCAGCCGCGGCGTGTTGAGGACCGGCTGCGCATCCTGCGCTTGCTGTACAACACCAATGTCGACAGCGGGCAGAACCTGTCGGTGCTGGCGACGCTCGACCAGGATCTGCTGGCCGACACAGACCGGCAGTTCACAGTGCAGTTCGACTCCGTAGGTGATGGGGTCCGTCCGAAGCCTGCTGCCTACGAAGGAGCCGACGTCGATCCGAAAGCCAAGACGGGGCTGAAGACCTTCGAGGATGTGGCGGATATTTCGATCGTGGCCGCGCCCGGTTATTCCTACGCCACGGCCGCCAACGATTTCCAGTTGCAGACGCAGCAGATCATGGGCCTGTTGATCTCGCACTGCCAGAATATGCGGTACCGGATCGCGATTCTCGATTCGGTGAACGGGCAGAGCCTCTCCGACGTGCGCGGATATCGCGCGGGTGTGGATTCCACTTATGCCGCCCTCTATTATCCGTGGGTCCGTCTGCTCGACCCCATCACGGAGGCGGAGATCAACCTGCCGCCCGCCGGATTCGTGGCCGGTATTTACGCGCGCAACGACATCGAGCGCGGGGTCCACAAGGCGCCGGCCAACGAGGTGGTGCAACTGGCCATCGATTTCGAAGTGATCCTCAACAAGGCGCAGCAGGACGTGCTCAATCCGGAGGGCGTCAACTGCTTCCGCTACTTTGAAGGCCGCGGTTACCGGCTGTGGGGGGCGCGCACGGTTTCTTCGGACCCGGAGTGGAAGTACGTGAATCTCCGGCGGTACTTTGCCTACCTGGAGCGCTCGGTCGAGATTGGGACGCAATGGGTGGTCTTTGAGCCGAACAGCGACGCGCTGTGGGGCAGAGTGCGCAGCACCGTGGAAGACTTTCTGTTGAACGAATGGCAGTCCGGGCGGCTCATGGGCGATAAGCCGGACCAGGCCTATTTCGTTCGCTGCGATCGGTCCACCATGACGCAGAACGATCTGGACAACGGGCGGCTGATCTGCCTGATCGGCGTGGCGCCCATCCGCCCCGCCGAGTTCGTGATCTTCCGCATCGGCCAATGGACCGCCACCAAGGCGCAGTAGAAACGTGCACCCAAGGAGCATACGATGGCAGTAGAACGTGATCGACCGTATTTGCTTTTCAACTTCCTGGTGAATATCGAGAACGGGCCCGACGCCCGAACCAGCACTCGCGCGGGCTTTCAGGAGGTGAGCGGCCTGGGTATGGAAATTACTGTGGCCGAGTACCGCGGCGGCAACTACAAGGACAATACGCCGAGCAAGATCACCGGTACGTACAAAGTGCCGGACGTGACGTTGAAGCGCGGCTTGCTGGGAGATCTCACGACGCTCTACCAGTGGATCGACGACGTGCGCAATGGCAGCCAGACCGCCCTCAAGACCGTCACGGTGCAACTCCTCTCCGAAGATCACACCACGGTGGTGCAGGAGTGGAAGCTGACGCGGGCGCGGCCGACCAAGTACACCGGGCCCTCGCCGAACGCCAAAGGCACGGATGTGGCGATTGAGGAACTGGTGCTGGCCTGCGAGAGGATCGACATCTCTTAGGTGACCGTATGACGATCTCGAGTCGGCTTCCGGGTGTCTATTTCGAGACGGTGCTGCCCAAGCCGGGTGGTCTGCTGCCTCGCATGGACATCGCCGCATTCGCCGGCTTTGCAGCCTCGGGGCCGCTCGACTTGCCGGTGGCCGTGGAAGACGCCGTGCGCTTCCAGGAGATCTTCGGCAACGATGCGGCGCTCGCCTGGGATCCCGCACGGAACCGGACCATCTGGGCGCAACTGCCATCGGCCGTCAGAGCGTTCTTCCGCAATGGCGGCCGCCGCTGCTGGGTGGTGCGAATCGCCGAGGGAGCGCAACTGAACACGTTCGCCATTCCGGGCCTGTTACGCGCCGAAGGTGGATCGGCGCAGCAGGCATTGGCCACCGCCCGGTCGGAGGGCAGTTGGTCGGATGGCCTGGCGGTCAACGCCACGCTCACCTCGACGCCGGTGGCCTTCTCCGGCACGGTGGCGAACGGTGTCCTGCCTGGAGAGATGGTGAGGTTGGCTTTTTCGGACACGCAATCATTGGCCTTTCTACCGGTTCCGGAGCCGGCGATCCCGGAGTACGGCGGGCGCAAGTTGCTGCGACGCAGCGTGACACTCGACCCGACGGCGGGGTACTGGTTCCGCTCTGCCGCAGCGTCGGATTTCGGCGCGTCCTCGGGTGTGGTTCACCTTCCGGGGAACGCAAACGATTATCCGTTCCTGGTATCCGGGGGGGAGTTCATGTTTCGTGTGAGCCGCCTGGAGTCGGCGGCGTTCCCTCCCGGAACCATGGTGCAGCTTCGGTTGACCGGAGCACTGCCCGGCGCTTTCGGCGACCGGCTGTGGGTGCAGGTGAATGAAACCAATTCCGGGCACGGGCCCGGAGCCGGCGATGACGTCTGGGTGGCAGCACTACAGGCGTGGTGGCCGCTCGACCCCACCGCGGCATGGGCTGCCAACGGCCTGCTGACGCCCCAGGCCGCAATCGTCGCCATGGAACTCTGGGTTCACGATCCAAACGGGTCCCTGGCGCGCCAGGGGGATCTGGCCCTGGTGCCGGGGCATGAGCGCTTCTGGGGATACCTGCCCACGGATACGGACCTTTTCACGATTTCCCGGCAGCCGCAGAACTTGCCCGGCAATACGCTGCGGCAGATCGCGGACCACCCCCGTTTTCCGCTGGCTGCCCCATCTGGAGCCGATGCCGCTACCTATCTGCCGCTGGGGATTTTCGGCCAACTCAACGAGGAGTTCTACCAGAACGCGGCGCCATTGGAGGGCACCTCGCTAGAGCGGGATGGCCTGGCCAATATGACAGCGGCTTTGTTCCTGGACCCGGACCTGGCGGGTTCCGGCGCCACCACCCTGCTGGACGCGGCGTTCTTCAAACAGTACCAGCAGCCACGCGCAGACAGCGGCGCATTCGAGGGCGTTCCGCTCACGCGAATGCACGCGCTCCTGCCGATCGAAGAGGCCAGCTTGCTGGCGGTGCCCGACGCGATTCAGCCCGCGTGGGAAAAAGTACTGCCCGTGCAGACCGTGGTGGCGCCGCCCCAGCTCAATCCCATCGCGGCGCCGGACCGATCAGCCCAGGCCACCGCTTCCTGGAGCGCAGTGGCGAACGCGGATTCGTACCTCCTGGAGCAATCTACCGATCCGCTTTTTGCTTCCATTCGACAGACGTTTCCAGCCGGCGGCAATTCGGTGGTAATGCAGTTCGACCCGGCGGAGTGCCTGACGGAGTTGTATTATCGCGTGCGCGCCAACGGCCTGTCCGGCGCGGGAGCATGGTCCAACACCGAGCGGCAGGACTTCCCGAAGGGGCAGTTTCTGGCGTGCGCGCCCGGGACGCTGGATGCGCCGGTGCTTAACCCGCCCGCGGAACAGGAGGGACGAATCTCGCTCGCCTGGTCCGCCGTGGATGGCGCCTCGTTGTACATTCTGGAGACCGCGGACGACCCGGCGCTGGCGCTGCCTTCGGTGGTCTACCAGGGAGACCGGGTCGCGTTCACCATCTGGAAATCGGGCGACGCGCTGAGCTATTTCCACGTGCGCGCCGTGCAGAACGGCGTTTCGAGTCCCTGGTCGAATACCGTGAGCACGGTGAGCGCGCCCGTGCCATCCTGGCAACTCCAGAGCGAGCTGCCGGACACGGTGTCCGCCCGAATCCTCACGCTGCACCAGGCCATGCTGCGGATGGGCGCGGCGCGCGGCGACATGTTCGTGCTGCTGAGCCTGCCGGAAGCATGGCGGGAAGAAGAGGCGCTGGCGCATAAGTTGGCGCTGCGAACGGCACAGGCCGGCCCCGACGAGGAACGCGCGCTGAGTTTCGGAGCGATCTATCATCCCTGGCTCACCGTCAGCGAGTATGACGGGCCGCCGGACGTGTCCATCCGCTACGTGCCGCCCGATGGCGCCGTATGCGGCACGTACGCCGCGCGGACACTCGCCGGCGGTGCGTGGTTTGCGGCGGCCAACCAGGCGCTGCGCAGCGTGGTGGCGCTCCAGCCCGAGCTCGGACCGTCCGCGGCCCTGGATTTCTTCAACGCCCAGCTAAACCTGGTGCTTTCCGACCCGCGCGGCTTCCTGGTGATGAGCTCGCAGACGCTGAGCCCCGATCTCGACCTGCGCCAGATCAACGTCCGGCGCCTGCTGATGCTGCTGCGGCGTGTGGCGCTACGCGAGGGAGCCCGGCTGGTGTTCGAGCCGAACGACCGCGCCTTTCAGCGGCGCGTCCAGCGCCACTTTGAGCGGGTACTGAGCGGCCTGTTCGAGCGCGGAGCCTTTGCCGGCGACACTTCCGAGCAGGCCTACCGCGTGGTAACCGACGCCTCGATCAACACACAGGAGAGTATGGACCAGGGGCGGTTCATCGTGGAACTGAGGGTAGCGCCCTCACTGCCCCTGGCATTCCTAACCGTGCGGCTGGTGCAGACCGGCGCCGAAATTCTTTTACAGGAGACGCGCTGATTATGGCTAGCTTTGTTGTCAATCTGCAAAACCCGCAGAATCCTCCGTTTACGACGTTCAACTTCCTGGTGGAGATCCAGGTGGATGGAGTCTCGGATAACATTTGCGGGGCGGGCTTCAGCGAATGCGATGGCCTGGAGATGTCGATTACGCCCAAGACCATACGCGAGGGCGGCCGCAACTCGGGTCCGGTACACCTGCTGGGTCCAACGGGCTACGGGCAGCTCACCTTGAAGCGCGGCATGACCCCCAACTTCGACTTGTGGACCTGGTTCAATCAGGTGACGAGCCCGGGACAAGGCGGACTGCGAGGCTCGGCGCAGGTGGTGATGCTGGCTGCGGACGGCTCCACGGAGCAGGCGCGATTCACGCTCACGGGGTGTCTGCCGGTGAAGTTGAAGGCTGGCGCCCTCAATGCCGGGAGCGGCGTGGTGGCCATCGAAGAGATGCAGATCGCATATGAAACGCTGGCGCTCGAGGGCTCGGGCTCGGGCGGCTTGAGTGCGGGAATCGGAATTTCCGGGGGCGTGGGAATCGGGATTTCGGCGTCGGCGAGCGTGAGCGGGTCGTTCACCGCCTCCGCGGGCGCGTCGGTGGGGTTCTAAACCATGCCGAAACCGGAACAGGTAACCAAGGCCTCTTTGTATGAGATCTGGTGGGACAACTCCGGCAAGCCACAGTACCAAAACCCGCAGGGTGGAGCCGGGAAGTCCTTCGAGGTCCAGTTCAATCCCGAAACGCTGAAGGTGACATACGCCAACCAGAAAGCGGGCGGCGACCAGCCGGGAAACTCGCCTGTGCAGTTCGTGGGACGGGGAACCACCAAACTGTCTCTTCAGATCTGGTTCGACATTTCGCTGCCGAAAGGAGGCGAAGCGGCTCCGCCTTCGGGAGATGTGCGCAGCCTGACGCAGGAGGTGGCATATTTCATGGCGCCGCAACGCGTCACGGTGCAGGGGAAGACCTCAACCGCGCCGCCGGGTGTGAGCTTTGAATGGGGGTCGATGATCTTCCAGGGCATCCTGGATACGATGGACGAAACTCTCGACTTCTTCGCCTCCGACGGACGGCCTTTGCGCGCCAGCATGAATCTCGGCATCACACAGCAGGAGATCAAGCCGCAACCTCCGGCCAGCGCGCCGGGCACCGGGCTGGGCGCGAATGGGCCGGGCACGCAGCCGCTGCAACTCGGCAAGGCGGGGCTGAGCCTGCAACAGATGTCGGCCAACCTGGGAGTCTCGGATTGGCGCGCGGTAGCGGACCTCAACGGGATCGAGAATCCGCGGCAGGTCACGGTGGGGGCTCAGTTGGATTTTTCAGTGGGCCAGTAGAGGAGATACGGAATGGCGGTCATTATCAATGAGCTCGAAGTAGTGGTGGAGAACCAGCAGGCGGCGCAGTCCGCAGGGGCGGCGGCAGTTCCGGCCGCCCAGTCGCTTGAGCCGATCGATGTACTGGATATCGAAGAGCGGTCTAAGCTTTATCGGCTAAGGCTGCTGGCGCACTGAGAGGCGAGGGATGCCGGATGTCGGACAGGCGCCGGGGTTATACGGGGCGGTTCCCAGGTTGTCGCTGGACGGCACGGCTCAGGATGGCCTGAGCCGTGCGTTGACCACGCTGCTGGTGGAGGAAACCGATACAGGGCTGGCGCGCTGCGAGGCCACCTTCGCCAATTGGGGGCCGCGGGGAAACGCCGCCGGGTTTTTGTTCCTTGACCGGCAGGTGTTGGAGTTCGGCAAGACATTGAAGGTGGAGACAGGCGCGGGCGATGCGGCCGGCGCGGTGTTTGAAGGAAAGATCATGGCACTGGAGGGACGCTACTTACGGCAACGGCCGCCGGAAATTCTGGCGCTTGCCGAGGACCGTCTTCAGGATTTCCGCATGACGCGGCGCACACGCACATTCGAAAACGTGACCGATTCCGACATCTTTCAACAGGTGGCTTCCGGTCAGGGGTTGCAAGCCAACGTCAATGTCAACGGGCCAACCCACAAGTCCTTGGCACAACTGAACCAGAGCGACCTGGCGTTCTTGCGGGAACGCGCGCGGGCGGTGGATGCCGAGTTGTGGGTGTCGGGATCTACTTTGAACGTGGAGTCGCGCGGAAGCCGCAAGGCCAATGACCTGACCCTCACCTATGGGCAGGGACTGCACGAAATGGTGGTCATGGCCGATCTCGCGGGACAGATCAGCAGTTTCACAGTGAGTGGATGGGATGTGTCCGGCAAACAGCCGATCAGTTACAAGGCCACGGACTCGGCGCTCAGCGGCGAATTGAATGGCGACCAGAGCGGGAGCGCGATTCTGGGGCAGACGATCGCGCAACGCGATCAGCAGGTGTCGCACCGCCTGCCCGCCGACACACAAGAGGCGCAATCGCTGGCCGAGGCTCACTTCCGGCGGACCGCGCGCCGGTTCCTGACCGGCAACGGAGTGGCCGAAGGCGATGCGCGGCTGCGCGTGGGCACCAAGCTCGAGTTGAAAGGTCTTGGGCAGTTGTTCGAGGGCAAATACTACGTGACGCGCGTGCGGCACACGTTCGACCTGGCGCAGGGATACCGCACCGCTTTCAGTGTGGAGCGGCCCGGAATAGGGCAATAGCGATGGTAACCGAAGAGCTGTTTCTCGATATCGTGGAATCGCGCAGCCCGCGCGGGTACGGGGGGCTGTTTTATGGGGCGTATCCGGCGCAGGTCACGGATATCAAAGATCCCGACGGACAGGGACGCGTCAAGGTCTCACTGCCGTGGTCCCCGGACGGCGGCGGCGCAAAATACGAACTCTGGGCACGGCTGGCGACTCTGATGGCCGGCAACAATCGCGGAACGTGGTTCATTCCCGATGTCGGCGACGAAGTTCTGGTGGTGTTCATGGGCGGCGACCCCAGTCTTCCGTGTGTGGTGGGAGGGCTGTGGAACGGGCAGGACCAGCCTCCGCAGTCGATGGATGGCGGCGGCCAGAACAACATCAAGATGGTGCGTTCCCGCAACGGCGTGAAGATCACGCTCGACGACACGCAAGGGCAGGAGGCCATGATCCTGGAGACGCCCGGCGGACAAAAGATCACGCTGCAGGACGGACCGGGATCGATCGATATTGAGGACTCCAACGGCAACAGCATCAAGCTTGATAGCAGCGGCATCACCGTCACCAGTTCGGCCAAGGTCACGATTAACGCGAGCACGGCGGAGATCAGCGCCGGCTCCCTGACGGTCAACGCGGGCATTTCGACATTTTCAGGCGTGGTCAAGGCGGACACCGTGATTACCAATAGCGTGATCAGCGCGAGTTATACGCCGGGAGCGGGCAACGTATGGTAAAGACGGCCGTGCAATGGATGGGAGCTTCGCCGCTGTGGACGGAGCTGAACGCGGCGAACGACAAGACCTCGTTGCGCCAACCGACTCTGCTCCGTTTTGCGACCGACACCTTTATGCAGGACTTGCAAGCGGCCCTGGACACGGACGCTTCCACGCTCGCCGGTTTCGTGGCGCAGCCGGAGACGTGGCGCGCTCCAGCGGCGGGATTGAACGCCGGCGCCGCCGCAACCCTCAAGCTGTTCCAACCCGTACAAGCGCGCTTTTACCTGGTTTCGGCGTCCCTTGCCTGCCGCGTTCCCGGACTCCCCGATCACCAGGTGCAAACGGCCCAGAAAGAGAAGACCACGTTCGTGCTGCGGCGTCTCACCGGCGCCACCGAGTATGCGTGGACCGAGGGCGTGGCATCCGGCTGGACAAGAGTGACCGCGGCAGACTCGCTCAACACCGGGGAAGAACAGTTGCCGATGTTTCCCCTCCAGTTCGGGCAGAACGGATCTCGGCGGCGCCTGTTCGGTGGGTTGATTCCGGTGGGCCGCCGGCAGGCATACAGTGCCGCGCGAGACCTTGCGCCCGCTCAGACCAATACGCCGCCCGCCGATCCGCGGCTGGACGAGTTGGATCAGGAAGTGATCGGGCCATGGACGGAGCTCGCGGAGTTCATGGAGGAACGGCCGGTGGTCGATCCACCCACCGATCCCAGGTTCGTGCAACAATCGACGGCCTACACGTTAATCGATTTCGCCAATTACCTGAACTCGTATACGCAGGAGGTTTGGCAAGCGATTCAAGGCACCTCAGTCTCTCTCTTGACGGGCCAGCAGGCGCTGTACGATGCCTTGGGCCCCAGTCTGCGCCAGGCGATGGTTTTTTGCAAGGGCAAGGAAGGCGATCTCAACGCCGCTTCGCAGCAGGACGCTCCCGATCTCAGCGGATTGGCAGTGCTGCTGACCGACCCGGCGGTGGAGGCGCTGATCGAGCCGAAAGAATCTGTTGCCGGGCCGCCGCTGCTGCGGACGCTGGTGAAAAACGCGCTGCCACCAGCCGCGCCGGCGCCCGCTCCGCAGACCGCCCAAGTGCCTACCAACGCCCAGGGTGACGATCTCTTCATCGTGCGCTGCGTTTATGAGCGGCCGCTTTGCCGGCTCCGGCCGCTGTTGAGCGAGCCGAGCCGGCCGTTCCAGATGGCGTCGTTCTTCGATCCGGATGCGCCGGCGCGACCGCTGCAAGTCGCGCTGCCCGTGGACACTACGCCGAGCGCGTTGCGCCGCTATAAGAAAAACGTCGCGTTCCTCATCTCCGACGAGCTGAAGCGCCAGATCAAGCGCGTGAAGGGGTTGAAGGAGCTGCAAAACAACGATCTGGACTCGCCCGGCCTCGATATCGGGATGATTTGCTCGTTTTCGATTCCGATCATCACCATCTGCGCGTTCATCCTGCTGATGATTATCGTGCAGTTGCTGAATATTGTTTTCTGGTGGCTGCCATTCTTCAAGATCTGCCTTCCAGTGCCGACGTTAAAAGCGAAATGACCATGGACAACGGACAGATATTCGGACGCGGTATCGGCTTTCCCCCGCAGCTCGGGCCGGACGGGCGGCTGGCGTTTTCGGCGGGTTCGGAGAACGTCCGGCAGTCGATCCGCATCATTCTCTTGACCCGCCCCGGAGAGCGGCTGATGCTCTCGGGCTTCGGGGCCGGGCTCAACGGATTCCTCTTCGAGCCCAACACGGTGGCGACACGGCGGCTGATCCGGCAGGAGATCGAGCGTGCGTTGGAGGCCTGGGAGCCGAGGATTTCCCTGCAATCGGTGATGGTGGACGAGGACCCGCAGGACGCGGAGTCGGCCATCGCCACCCTAACGTACACGCTGGTGGCCAGCCAGGCCACCGAGCAGTTAAGTGTGCGGGTGCAACTGGGCGGTTAATCGATATGTTTCCGGTCATTCCACAACTCGACGATCGGAACTTCCGCCAGATCCTGAACGAGGCGCTGGCGCGGGTTCGCGTACACAATCCGGAGTGGACCAATCTCAATGAGAGCGACCCGGGGGTCACGATCCTCGAGTTGTTTGCGTTCATGACCGAGAGCCTGCTGTACCGCAGCAACCAGATTCCAGACCGGAACCGGCTCAAGTTTCTGCAGTTGCTGGGCATTCCGCTACAGCCGCCGGCCGCCGCCACGGGCGTGATCGAGATCTCCAACGAACGGGGTCCGCTCGAGACCATCACGATGCCGGCGCAAGTCCCCGTCCTGGCCGGCAAGGTCGCGTTCCTGACTATGAATGCCCTGGATGTTCTACCCGTTCAGGCGCAGCTGTATCTCCGAAAAGCGCTGCAGGGCGATGCTCTGGCCAACGCCCAGGCAACCTACACCCTGCTCTACAACTCATACCAGGACGCGGCGACCGACCTGGAATTCTACGAAGCTGTGCCGGTCGACCCGGCGGTAAATGGTTCTTCCCTGCCGGTCATGAACCTGAGCGACGCCAGCACGATAGACCGAAGCATCTGGGTAGCATTGCTGACGCGGCCCAATGAGGACCAGTCTAAGACGGCGATTGTGGCGGATATGGCGGGCAAGACGCTCACGATGGGGATTATGCCCGCGCTCGATGCGTCGCTCCAAGAGCTGCTGCCGGGCGGCGCCACCGCCGATCAGGCGCCTGCCCCCCTGACGTTCCAGATCGCCACCGGCCAACTCACGCCAGACCGCCTTCCGATCTACGCCACGCTCGATTCGCGCCCTGACGACAATGCCCTCACGACGCTCACGCTGGTGCAACTCACTTTGCCGGACCAGTCGCAAATCGGCAACTGGAGCGATCTTGATCCGCTGGAAGCGGGGGTCGGCGATTTTCCGCCGTCCCTGGAGGACCAGGACATCAGCAACCGGCTGCTGACCTGGATCCGCATCAGCCTGCCGGAAACCACTAGCGGCGACCCAACCAACTCCGCGCTCGCCGGACAGTTCAGCTGGGTAGGGATCAACGCCGCGCGAATCGCACAAAACGTGAATGTGCCCTTCGAACCGCTGGGGACGGGCACAGGAGATCCGGACCAGAGCTTCACGCTGGCCAATCTTCCGGTCATCGAGCAGTCCGTTTCGATTACCGTAGGCGGCAACGCCTGGACTGCGATCGATGACCTGCTGGCGGCGCCGGCCGAGGTTCCGGCGGGCGAGGCCTTCACGGCGGCATCCGCTACGCCGGGCGACCCAAACGTCTTCAGCGTCGATCGGGCGTCGGGCGTGGTCCGGTTTGGCGATGGCCTGCGCGGTGCGCGGCCTCCGGCGGGCGCGGCCATCGTGGCCAGCTACGCATACGGGGGCGGCGTCGCGGGCAACGTGGGTATCGGCGCGGTGAAGACTGCGCCCTCGCTGCCGGCGGGCTTCAAGGTGTCGAATCCCGTGCGCACGGCGGGCGGCAGCGACGGCGAAAGTGTCGATGATGCCCAGCGCAATATTCCCCGGTATCTGCAAAATCGCGACCGCGCGGTGTCTGCCGCCGATTACAAAGACATCGTCTTCCGCACTCCCTCGATCGACCTGGGTCGTGCTGAAATTCTGCCGTTGTTCCAGCCGGGCAACGCAGTGTCCATCCCTGGCGCGGTCACCGTGCTGGTGATTCCGCAGGACCCCAAGCAGACCGGGGCGCCCAAGCCGGACAAGCTGTTTATCGACGCCGTGTGCCAGTACCTGGAACCGCGGCGTGTGCTGACCTCCGAGGTGTACGTGACGGGTCCCGACTACGTTGGGCTCTCCGTGGCGGTGGGCATCGACGTTGTGCCGGGACGCGATATCCCCACCGTGCGAGAAGCGGTCAAGGATGCCATCCGCACATTCTTATCGCCCGTGGTGGGCGGGCAGGACGGCAGCGGATGGCCGCTCGGCAAGACGGTGGAAGACCGCGAAGTGTGGGCCCGCGCCGCTCGGGTAGACGGCCTCGCCAAGGTGCGCGCCATTTCCATGTGGGATGACACCGGTGCGGCCATCACCAGCCTGGCAATCGACGGTTTGAAGCTGCCGCGGCTGGATCGGGTCAGCGTGACCCTGGGAGATCCGGAGGACCTTTCGGCTGCGGCGAGCGTGGCCACCTCGGCCAAGAAGAGAGTCGCCGTTCCAGTGCTGCCGGTGGGGTGTTGAGATGGACGTCAATAACACCAACTTCCATTTATTGTTCGGCCGCCCCGATTGGCTTTCGTCGCCCTTGCCCGGGCTGGATTGGGATCTGTCCGACAACACGCTGACGCTGGCCCGCAAGCTGTTTCTGTTCCCGCCGCGGAAGGACGAACTGCCGCCCGATTTCAGCCGGCGGCGGGGCGCGGCGCAAGACCGCTTTGGCAACTGGTATTGGATCGGCGACGACCGCAGCGAGATCCGGTTCCTGGGGACCGCTTCAACCGCGGCGGAACATTTTTGGAGCGCGGCCGACGAGGTGCGGCGGTGCGCCGCGCGGCCCGCATCGGCGGCGTTTCAGGCGTGCCCTCCGCCTGCCGTTCCGCCTGCGGTCGTTATGCAGGGGCTGTCCGTCACCACCGAGCATTATCTGGTAGTGGGCGTCACAGGGGTGGGCCCCACATCTCCGCGCGGCCTCCTGATCTTCGACCTGTACGGCGGTGGCGCTCCCACAGTCGCGCTCTGGCCGGAAGCTGTAGCTTTCGAGCCCTTCGATATGGCGCCAACGCCGGATGGAGGGGTGTGGATTCTGGATCGCACGAACCGGCGGTACTGGCGAATGGACCGCCGCTTTCAACTGACCGAGCCGGCGCGCCTGCCCGACCCGCCTCGGGTAGAGGAGCTCTTTCAGCCGGCCGGCGGCCCGAAGCGCTTCCGGCCGCAGCCTCTCACAGCTGAGATCGGCGATGACTCCGCCATGCCGCTCGGCGATGCCGACCCGGTGTCGATCGAAGCACTACCGGATGGCACGGTCGTGGTCCTGGATACCCCGAATACCCCCGCCGCCTTCCCCTATTCGATTGTGCGCCGCTACCACTTCGGCGATCCGCAGGCGCAGATTGTCTCGATGGAGCATGCCCTAGCCGGCTATCTCGACACCTCGGACGGCGCAACGCCCTCGGATGCGATCTCCGCCTTCGACCTGGCATTTGTGGCGGACGCGCAGGCGACGGGAACTGCGGTCAGCGGCACACTATTCGTGGTGGGACACGATGGCAACCAGAGCTTCGCATTCCGCCTGTCCGCCGGCGCGGGGTTCACGCTTGACATCAACCCCATATACCTGCCGATGCGGCTGTTCGGCGGCAAGGCACTGGTCGCGGCCGGCGGACTTGCTTACTACGATTTCGACGAACGCTGGGTGGCCCTTGCGGAACAACCGCGGCCGCGCTACGCCCTGCAGTCCACCATCGTACTGTCCGCCGGCAGCGCGTTCGACGGGCGCGAGCCGCGTTGCGTCTGGCACCGGCTGTTTCTGGATGCGTGCATTCCCGCAGGCGCTTCGGTGACGGTGGAAAGCCGCGCCGCCAATGACCCGAACTTCCTGGCTGCTCAGACTTGGGATGCCGAGCCGTCGCCCTACCTGCGGCAAGACGGCATCGAGCTGCCCTACTACCCGCAACCGGCGTCGCTTACTTCGGACCAGGCGGGCACCTGGGAACTGTTATTCCAGAACGCGGTGGGCCGATACCTGCAAATCCGGCTGACACTTTCCGGGACCGGCCGAAATACTCCCCGGCTGCGGGCGCTGCGCGTGTACTATCCGCGCTTCTCCTACCTGAAACAGTATTTGCCTGCGGCGTATCGGGACGACGCGTCCTCGGCATCCTTCCTGGATCGATACCTGGCCAACCCGGAGGGCTTCTATACGGATCTTGAAGGCAAAATCGCCTCCGTGCAGGAGATCTTCGACACGCGCACCATCCCCGTGGAGTATCTGGACTGGCTGGCGAGCTGGTTCGGCGCCACCCTGGACTTGGCATGGGACGAGGCGCGACGGCGGCTGTTCCTGGCGAACGCACCGCAGATTTTTCGCGAGCGAGGCACCATCGCCGGCTTGATCCGCGCCATCCGGCTATCGCTGGATGCCTGCCCCGATCAATCGCTGTTCACCACACCCGTGACCAATGCCTTCGCCATTACGCCCCAGCGGTTTTCGGTGCGGGTGGTGGAGAGCTACCTGACACGCAGCGCCCCCGCGGTGGACTTCGGCGACTCCAGCGACGTGGAGACGCCGGGAACCGTGGCGGCTTCCACCTGGACGCCCTCACAGGGCGCCGCGCCACTGGCGCAGCAGTACCAGGGTTTCCTCGCCGGAGTGTATTCCGGCATCGCGGCGCTGAACGCCGCGTGGGGCTCCTCCTATTCCTCTTTCGGCGACATATTGTTGCCGGCGATTCAGCCCGCCGGCGCACAGGGCGCGGACTGGAAAACGTTCGTCACCAGTTCGCTCGGATTCACGTACGCGATAATCGCGGCCGGCGATGCACCGCTTTACCGCGACTTCCTGAGCCGCCAGTATCCTCAGGCCGCGGATATGAACACGGCTTACCGCTTGACCGGGGCGGCGGCGCTCTCCAGCTTCGCGGAGGTGCAGGCGAAACTCTGGGACGGCAGGCTGGTGCAGTCTCTCCCCGCGTCGGGGCGTTTTCTACAGGATTGGATCCTGTTTGCTTCGGTGGTGGTGCCTGCGGCCCGCACCGCGCACCGCTTCACCGTACTGGTGCCGGTGGCGGTTCAGGATTCGCTGGATGTTCAGGTGAACAAGCGCGAAGTTGTGCGCCGCGTCACGGAGATCGAAAAACCGGCGCACACAAGCTTCGACGTCAAACTGTATTTCGCGCTGTTCCGGGTGGGCGCCGCCCGGCTGGGCGCCGACACGGTGCTGGGAGATAGCAGCCGGTTTGTCGCTTTGCTCCTGGGCTCGAGCAGCCTGGCAGCCAGCTATCTCGGCTTCACCGAGCCATGGAATGTGGAAGGCCGCCGCGTCGTGGGCCGCGACACGGTAGCGGGCAGCAGATATAGCCAATGAGGTCGTCATGAACAAATGTAATTCCGCCGCGCCAGTCACGCAAAAGCTCGATCCGACCAAGCGGGTGAACTACACTGCCGGCCTGGTGCTCGGCGTTGACGAGTTCCAGCAGGAACAGTATTACTTCATCGAGAGGACCCGCCGGCACAACCGGTTCCTGCACGGGTACGGCACGGTCTCCGGCCTGCGGGTCGATACCGCGGATACCGGCGGCGGGGGTCTGGAACTGCGGATCTCGCCGGGCCTCGCCGTCAACCCGAAAGGCCAGGACATCTGCGTGGCCGACACGATGTGCGCCCGCCTGGACACCTGGCTGCAAACCTATCAGCAGGCTCTCCAGGCGATTTTCGGCGCGCCGCCATTTTCGCTCGGGCTTTCCGTGGTGCTCTGCGCGCGCGATTGCCAGACTGACACCGTGCCGATTCCGGGCGAGCCGTGCCGTTCCCAGCAGGACTCGATGGCGGCTTCGCGCATCGCCGATTCGTTCGAACTGAAGCTGTGCCTCGATATGGACGCGCCGGTAGGTTCGCCGCCGATGGCCTCGCCCCCAATTGGCTCGCCGCCGCTGAACACCGGCGACCTGCCATGCTACCGGCCCTCGCAGACCGAGGAACAGGCCGTGCGCGATTTCGGGAGGTTGCTGGAGCAGATCGATATTGTGGAGAACGCTTCGAGCTACTTGACTGCAGCCAGTTTCTCCGACCTGGTGCGCAGCCTGCTCACGGGAATCGGTTCGCCGCCGGGTTCCCCGCCGATTTCGCCGCCGGGTTCGCCGCCGGGCTCGCTCTACCATCTGCCGCCAGACCAGGCTTGCGACATTCTACGGGCGGGTTTCCTGGTATGGGTTACGGAAGTACGCCCGCAACTCTCCGGCAAGGATATTCCGATTGCCTGCCAGCCGCCCAAGGAATGCTGCGTCCTGCTGGCGGAGATTCATTTCCCGGTCAACGCGAGCTGGCAGATCGGCGGTGCGGTCGACATCGACGAAATGGCGCGACCCTATCTTCTGGACACGCGGTTGCTCCAGGAGTTGGTGATTTGCGCGGGCCGGACGGGCGGAACCGCCGCGGTGGCTTTCGCCGCCGACACGTTCGCTTCCATCTTCGCAGTGGCTTCCGACACCATGCGGGCGTGGATTCATCATCCGGTGATTCTCTCCATGCCGGCCGCGGCGGCGGCAATTGCGGTGAGCGGCGGAGTATTCCAGCCGCTCGTCGCAGTGAGCCAGCCCTTCGCAGGAGTCAATATCTTCGACCTCCGGGTGGCTGCTGCAATCCCGACGGACACGCCGGTGGGCGTCCGATTCAACACCGCTCAAATCGTAAACGCCGCGAACCCCGCCGAGACCCTCAAGAGCGAGTTGGACGGCGGCGGATTCCTCTACGCCGACCGGCAAGGCGACAGCCTGTTCGCGTTCGGATCGTCATTGCGCAGCGTCACTGCCCATGGCGCCCTTTCGGGACTCGCGAACGACGACCACCCGCAATACCTGCGGACCGATGGATCGCGAACCCTGGGGGGCAACTGGAGCGCGGGGGCACATCGCATTACGAACCTGGCGGCTGCTACCTCGCCGGGTGACGCCGTTCGCTTCGAGCAGGCGGTGAAGGTTGGGGACACCGCGGGAGGCGACCTCGCCGGGCAGTATGCTGCGCCCACAGTCGCTGGGCTGCAAGGCAAGCCGGTCTCGCCCGCCGCGCCGGGGAACGGCGATGTGCTGCTGTTCAACGCGGCGGGCCAGTGGGCGCCAACCGTTGCGCCTTTCGTGAGAGCGCCGGGCGGTTTGTATACCATCGCGGCGGCGGGCTTCTTCGACGTCAACGGCGCGCCACTGCAACCGCCTTATAACGGGCTCGTGGTGGAACGCGCGGCGGCCGCAGGCGCCGGCCAGTACTTTTTGCAGGGTCCCTGGTACACCGTGCCCACGGCGGCCAACCGGATAGGCTACGTAGTCAAGGGCACGGCTCAGGATGTCGGCCAGGCGGTGGGGGGGGCGGCGGCGCCCCCCGCTCAGGCTACGGTGCAATTCCTTAGCTTTGGGCCCACCGGGATCCAGATTGTGGTGTTGGGCATCGACGGCCGGGAGCGCAATTTCATGATCGAGGTCAGTCGCTATGGCGGCTAACGGAGGGTACCGGTTATGAGTGAAATCCAGCTCCTGGAAGCCAGCCTCACGGGCGGAATTCTGAACGCCAACTTCGTCAACGGGCAGTTGTTGACGGCGGAAGACCTGCGGGCGGCTCAGTCCGCCAACTGGGAAGAGCACCAGGAGCTGGGCCGGGCCGCCGGCACAGGCGTGGCGTATGGGTTCGATGTCACCGTAGCCGGCAGCTCGGCGGCCAACCGGCCCGTGCTCCACGTGACCTGTGGGCTCGCCATCAACGGGAAAGGCGAACTGGTCCTGCTGGGGTCCGATGTAGACGTCGTCCTCACCAAAACGACCGCCACCCCCGCGTCCAACGGTAGTGTGTTCGCGCCGTGCCTGCCGCCGCAGTTGCAGACAGCGTTGACCAACGTCGGCGTCTACGTGCTCACCGTGATGCCGGCCTCGGGATACCAACAGATGCGGCCGGTGGCGGAGTTGGGCTCAGACGGTGTGGGCACCAGCTGCGGCAGCCGGTACATCGTGGAGGGCGCCAAGTTCCGGCTCGTGCAACTGGATCTTTCGGCCGCGCTGAATGTGCCGCCGGCGCGTGCCGCGGCCGCCCAACTGGTCCCCGGCATCGACGCCAACCTGAGCCTGTTGGCGCGCTCCTCGGGTTCGCAGGCCTCCACGCTGCAGACGCAGATTACGGCCGACCTGAACAAGCTTCGGAACATCGTGGCATACCTCTGCTACGGGACCGACGCGCTGGCCGGTTTTCCCGCCGACGCCTTCACCCGCAACCTGGACGCCACCTCCACCTACACCAGTTACGGCGTGCTCGACGAACTGGCGGATCAGAAGATCCTCCAGCCCTGCGAGGTTCCGCTTGCGGCGCTGTTCTGGACCAGTAGCGGTCTGCAGTTTGTGGATCGTTGGGGAGTTCGTCGCAGGCTGATGCGCCAAACCACTTCGGCTCAATGGCCGCTGCCGCTGAGCTTCCGGCGAACGGCTGAGGCCGAGGCCGCCTTCCTGCAATTTCAGGAACAGGCCGAGTTTCTATTCGGCAGCTTCACCCAACCGGCGCTGGCGGGCGTGACCGCCACTGCGTTCTTCCGCTTCCTGCCGCCTTGTGCTTTTCTGCCCGTCTCGGGCAACGGGTCGGCTAAGGGCTTCGACCCGCGGACCTTTTTCGGTTCGCTGAGTCCCGGCACCGCGGTCACCACCATCAGCGGCGCGAAACTTGGCAAGCTGCTCGCCGATTCCTGGCTGCACCGTCCGGTGGCCCTCACGGGAAAGGCGATGCTGGATCTCTATCAGGTGCGGGAGAATCTGGATGCGGTGAACAGTGGCGCCTCCAGCCAGCTCTACCTGATTTTTGCCAGCCGCGAGATGCAGGATATTGCCGAGGACGACGCCGTGCACGGGGCTTTCCAGGACGCCTGGGAGGCTTATCGCGGACTGGTTAAGAAGCGGGCGTTTCTGCCCACCGACGCTACGGGCGACGCGATTGGGGCGCGCATCGGCATCGTCGCCGCTATTCAGGATGTAATGGCGGTGGCCTCGCAGAAATCCACCCTGGCCGCCGCCGGCCGCCTCAACTACGACAACGCGCTGTCTGCGTTCAACGACCTTTACCTCATTCAGAAGGAGATGGCCGCCTATTTCGCGTCCAGCATCCCGGGCGCGCCCGACACGTCCCGCCAGAGCTTCGCGGCCACTCTGCTCGCCTATCTCGACGTGTTAATTCCGCCCGGTATCACCGCGTTACTGCCGGCCCTCAACGCGCAGGATCTGCCGGCGGCGATCGTGGCGCAGGGCGCTATCAACAACGTGGTGGGTACCGCCAGCGGCGAAGGCGCCGCCCTCGGTAACATCTTCATCACCAACACCGGCCAGAACTCCGCGAACCTGGTGCCGGGTTCGAAGACTCCGTTTTCGCTCAATTACACCGTCGCCAACGGCACGGATCGCACACTCACCATCCAGCTTCAGGCGACCGTCACCGCGCCGCACGGAACGTGGACGGGCGTTGCACAGTTCCACGATGCCACGGGGAAACCCATTACGAGCGTCACCCTGGCCAGC
>OBLU010001047.1_pt1 | contig 25803 bp, 23 predicted proteins | sample 1518681 | NCBI WGS metagenome assembly OBLU01 (sample SAMEA3539304, study PRJEB22396) | soil metagenome | biome: tundra; feature: field; material: soil | place: USA | collected 2010-05 | depth 0.15 m
ACGAATATCGCAAGTACATCGAGAAAGACGCCGCGCTCGAACGCCGCTTCCAGATTGTGTTCGTGGGCGAGCCGAACGTCGAAGACACGATTGCGATTCTTCGCGGGCTGAAGGAAAAATACGAAGTGCACCACGGCGTCCGCATCAAAGATTCGGCAATCGTCGCAGCCGCGACACTGTCGCACCGCTACATTTCCGATCGCTTCCTGCCCGACAAAGCTATCGACCTGATCGACGAAGCTGCCGCCTCGCTGCGCATCCAGATCGATTCCATGCCCACTGAAATCGATCAGCTGGAACGTCGCGCCACGCAACTCGAAATTGAAAAGCAAGCGCTGAAGAAAGAAGACGACGCCAATTCGAAAGAGCGTCTCGCCCACGTCGAGAAAGAACTCGCCGGCATTCGTGAACAGTCAAATGCCCTTAAAGCCAAGTGGAAGCAGGAAAAAGACGTGATCGCAAAAGCCCGTGCCCTGAAAGAAAAACTGGAGCAGCTCAAGATCGAAGAAGCCGCCGAGGAGCGCAAAGGAAATCTGGAGCGCGTGGCGCAGATCCGCTACGGCCTTATCCGCAACACTGAAGAAGAATTGAAGAAAACCACGGCGCAGATCGACGGCAAGGCCGGACATCGCATGTTGAAAGAAGAAGTCGATGAGGAAGACGTAGCCCGCATCGTGTCCAAGTGGACGGGCATTCCGGTTTCCAAGATGCTTGAGGGCGAAGTCAAGAAGCTCATCAACATGGAAGACCGGTTGCGCCTGCGCGTCATCGGCCAGGACGCCGCGCTCGAACGCGTGGCCAACGCCATTCGCCGATCGCGCGCCGGGTTGAGCGATCCCAAGCGCCCGATCGGTTCATTTATTTTCCTGGGGCCAACTGGCGTCGGCAAAACCGAACTCGCCCGCGCCCTCGCCGAGTTTCTTTTCGACGACGAGCGCGCCATGGTGCGCATCGACATGTCCGAATACATGGAGAAGCACGCCGTGTCGCGTATGATCGGCGCGCCTCCGGGATACGTCGGCTACGATGAGGGCGGACAACTCACCGAGCAGGTGCGGCGGCATCCCTACGCAGTCGTGCTCTTCGACGAAATCGAAAAGGCGCATCCCGATGTGTTCAACATCCTGCTGCAGATCATGGATGATGGGCGCCTCACCGACGGCAAGGGCCGCCATGTGGACTTCAAGAACACGGTCATCATCATGACCTCGAACCTGGGCTCGGCGTACCTGCAGTCGGAAAACATTCGCTCCGCCGATGGCTTCGAACAGGCCTCGAAGCAGGTGATGGAGGCGCTGCACGGGCATTTCAAACCCGAGTTCCTGAACCGCGTGGACGACATCATCATCTTCAATCCGCTCGGCAAGGAACAGTTGGTCAAGATCGTCGATCTGCGTCTGGAAGACTTGCGCCGCTTGCTCGCCGACCGCAAAATTTCTCTGGAGCTGACTGATGCTGCCAAAGAGCTGCTCTTCACCGAAGGCTACGATCCAAACTTTGGAGCGCGTCCGCTGAAGCGCGCCATTCAAAAGCTGGTGCAAGATCCGCTGGCGCTGAAAATTCTGGACGGCGCGGTACTGCACGGCGACCACGTGGTAGTGGACGCTGACAAAAAAGCGGGCAAGATGACGTTCAAAGTCAGCGAGCGCGTGGGGGAGAAAGAGCCGGCGAAGGCGAAGAAGTAATGCCTGCGTAGCGGCGGCCGCCTCGGCCGTCCAGGCCGAGCGAAGCTCGACGCGGCTAAGTCCTTTGTTTGTGATCAAAAATGTTTCACGTGAAACATAAGTGCGATATTTTCTTTTAATAATATCTATCGGCTATACACAACAGTAAATAGTTCCCTTGCCTGAGGATCTTCTGATTTAAGTCTGGCCGAGCTGCGCTCGACTGGACGCCGAGGGCGGCTGTCCCTACGCAAATCTGGGCGGACGAGGGCGGACGTCCCTACGTGGTTGGTGGCGGAGTCTTGAACTGATCGGCGATCTCTCCTCGCGACAGATACCATGCCACCATTACTCGCACGATGATCCCCAAGCCTCCGAACGCTAGCGCTTTTGGTTGCACCATGACTGTTGCGGCGGAAACTGACGGCACCAGCATTACGATTCCTGCGATGGCGATCAGCAGCGCCGCGTGCCGCACGATGTTATTGAGTTCCACGAGGCCCCACGCGAGTCCGCCTCCTACGATGGCCATGAGCAGGAACATGTACGGCCCTGCCAGTTCCAGGCCGAATAAGAGCGGTGCGCCGGCCGACATCGATACCGTGCCTGGACGAATCAGCATCAAGCCGCCCGCGATCCCCAGATAAATCCCGCAGAGAGCGAACAACGCGGCGATGGCTCGCACTCCATTCGGGACCGGGTTGGCAGGGTTGTCCGTCATAGGCTCTCTATAGAGAATCCAGAGTTGCTGTGGCCACAGGCAACTGCCGAGCTTCGCTCGGCTTGGACGGGCGAGGGCGCCCGTCCCCACACGAGCTTCTCACTCGCTCGTCTTCTTCCAAGTTATCGGATTCAAACACAAGCGCAACGTTTCATCGCGGCTCGTAGAATACAAGCCGTGGCCGCACCCTCACAAATAAAACTGATTGTCCTGAACCTCAAGGCGGGGATGCCTACGGTCGAGCAGGCGAAGCGGCGATTGCTTGAGTCGTTGTATGCGCCGCGGGGAGCGAGCGGGCCGGTGGTGAAAATCATTCATGGGTACGGATCTTCGGGGAAGGGTGGCTCGATCCGTACCGCGATCCGCGAACAGATGGCGCAGTGGCAGCGCGAAGGCAAAGTACTCAAAGTGGTGCCCGGCGAAAACTGGAGCATCTTCGACCCGGGCTCGCAGGATCTGCGCCAGCGCTATGCTTTTCTCAGCAAGGATGAAGATCTCGATCGCGGGAATGCGGGCATGACGCTGGTCGAGTTTCCCGCCGATACTTCCCGCATCTTTCGATAGTTTGCTGAGTCATGAGTGCGATAGAGGTTGCCGTTCCCCTCTCCGAGGTTGTAAGGTACTCGGCCAAGACTCAATTCTCATTGGGGGATGGAATGAAGCTCAGCCGTTACCTGTATGCGTGTATCTTTTCGCTCTTTTGCATCAACGTGTGCTGGGCGCAGCAAACTGCGCCTGCGCCGAAGACGGTCGTCATTCACGCGGGGCATCTGCTTGACGTGAAAACCGGCAAGACGCTTGCCAACCAAACCATCGTGATCCAGGGCGATAAGATCGCGCGCGTTGGCTCCGACACGCAAGTCCCCGCCGGAGCGCAGGTCGTCGATTTGTCGAACGCCACCGTGCTGCCCGGATTGATTGACGCGCACACGCACATCACGTTCAATCCCAACTTCGGCTATTCGCGTCTCGCGATTTCCGTGCCGCGCGAGGCGCTGACCGGAGCGCGCAATGCCCGCGTCACGCTCGAAGCCGGTTTTACGACCATCCGCAACGTGGGAGCGAGCGGCTTCACCGACGTTGCCTTGCGCGATGCCATTAACGCAGGAGACGTGCCCGGACCGCGCATGCTGGTCAGCGGTCCGGCTCTGAGCATTACTGGCGGACACTGCGACAACAATCTGCTGCCGTTCGACTATCACTCGACCGGCGGTGGTGTGGCTGATGGCGTCGAAGCCGTCCAGCACAAAACGCGAGAGATCATCAAGTACGGCGCCGACTTGATCAAGATCTGCGCCACCGGCGGCGTGCTCTCGCATGGGGACGATCCGCAGGCGTCGCAATACACGCTCGAAGAGATGAAGGCCATCGTCGCCGATGCGCACCGGCTTGGGCGCAAGGTCGCGGCGCACGCGCATGGCGCCGAGGGCATCCGCTGGGCGTCGGAAGCGGGCGTGGATTCGATCGAGCACGGCTCCTACATCGACGACGCGGCCATCGCCATTATGAAGAAGAACGGCACCTACCTGGTGCCGACCCTCTACTTGGGCGACTGGTTTCTTGAAAACGCCGAGAGGATCGGCACGCCGCCCGAGCTGATCGCCAAGGGACGCGAAGTGATGCCCGCCGCGCGTAAGAATGTGGCGCGCGCGTTTGCCGCAGGAGTAAAAGTCGGCTTCGGCACCGATGCCGCCGTGTATCCGCACGGCCTCAACGCGCATGAGTTCGCGGTCATGGTGAAGCTCGGTCTGACGCCGCTGCAGGCGATCCAGGCAGCCACCATTAACGACGCCGATCTGCTTGGATGGTCCGACAAGGTCGGCACCATTGAGCCGGGGAAGTGGGCCGACATCGTTGCTGTGGACGGGGATCCGCTCGCCGACGTCACCACTCTGGAGCGCGTGAAGTTTGTGATGAAGGGCGGGGAGGTTGTGAAGAATCAGTACGTGAAGTAGAACACCGATTGCAGAGATCAGAGGTTAGATTACTGGGGTGAAAGACTCTCGGCGCCGCTGCTGAGGTGAGAGATTTTTAGATTCGACGCAGCCGCGGATAGGCCTGGCGTGCGTACCACAAGGTGGACAGAGTGAACGCGACGGTGATTGCGACCGTAATCACCCAGGGTGTGCATTTTCCGTCAGCGCAATAGGCAAGCGGGTGCCGCACAATGGTTGGCAACTCCCGGAGCATTGCCGGAACGAGCATTAGGGTCCACAGTCCGGAGTACAACAGCAGCACGCGGGAGCCAGTTGTGCGCCGCGCAATCAGCAGAATCAGGCCGGCGATTCCGAGCAAGGCGCTCGGAACCGTGATCCACAAGCCAGCCGCCCCGCGAGTCCGAATCCAGCCCAGGCCCAGCGGAAACGCAGGCTCCCTTACGATCATCGCCGTAATCACTCCGAGCGATACCACGGTGAAGGTCGTCCAAAGCACGGCGAGAGCAAGAAGAACCCGGTCCCTGAGGGACATAGTGGACCCCCCTCTCTGGCGAGCCTATCTTGACCTTATCCGCCACTCGGCACAAGGTCAGGGGTCACAAGATGGAGTGACGTGTAGTCTCAACTTTTGCAATCTGACCTCTAACTTCTAACTTCCGATAGAATCCCCCCGTGCCTGTCCGCCTGCAGATAGAAGCGACTCGCGGCGCTGCCCGCACCGGCAAGCTCATCACTCCTCACGGAGAGGTTGAGACGCCTGTGTTCATGCCGGTTGGAACCCTGGCTTCGGTCAAGGGCGTCTCGCAGGATGTGCTCGCAGAACTTGGCGTCGAGATTTTGCTCAGCAATACCTACCATCTTTTTCTGCGGCCTGGGGTCGAAACTGTTCGGCGGATGGGCGGGCTGCACCGGTTCATGTCGTGGGATCGAGCCATCCTCACCGACTCGGGCGGATTCCAGGTTTTTAGTCTGAACGATCTCCGCAAGGTCAGCGAAGAGGGCGTGGCGTTTCGCTCGCACCTAGACGGGTCGCCTCACTTTCTGAGTCCTGAAAAGGCGATGGAGGTACAGATTGGGCTCGGAGCCGACATCATTATGGCTTTCGACGAATGCACGGAGTATCCGGCCGACGCCGAGCGCGCGCGGGCCTCGATGGAACTCACCCTGCGCTGGGCCGAGCGCTGCAAGAATTATTTCGAAGCATACAAGTACGAGGTGCCGTGGGCGAGCAGCCGTCAGCCATCAGCCGTCAGCTGTCAGGCGCGGCCAGTGGTCAGTGGTCAGTGGTCAGTGGCCGGTACCCAATCGCTGTTCGGCATCGTCCAGGGTGGCATGGATCCCGCCCTGCGGCGCGAATCCGCCGAGCGGACCATCGACATCGGCTTTCCCGGATACGCCATCGGCGGCCTGAGCGTCGGCGAACCACGCGAGCTTACGCGCGACATCGTCGAATCCACGCTCGAACATCTTCCCTCCAACCAGCCGCGGTATCTGATGGGGGTCGGCACTCCCGAGGAGATCGCGCAGTACGCCCAGTCGGGCATCGACATGATGGATTGCGTGCTCCCCACCCGCGCCGCCCGCCATGGATTGCTGTTCACCTCCGAAGGCAGAGTGTCGATCAAGCAGGCCAGGTACGCGCAGGACGAAAGCGCGCTCGATCCCGCCTGCGACTGCCGCGTCTGCCAGCGTTATTCACGGGCCTACCTGCGCCATCTTTACGCCGCGAACGAACTGCTGGCCCAGGTTTTGAATACGGTCCACAACCTGCACTTTTACCTGGCCACCATGCGGACGGTCCGGGTCTGGATCCGGGCAGGCCACGCACCCACCACAGGCAGTTCCCGGATGTAAATTCGGCGTGCCGACCTTGACATCCTAGCGAGCCGTCCGGCATTCTATTTAGCTTAGGGATAATGTCCGTTTCTTTCTGTGCCGTTCCGATCGAAACCGGGGCGCGGCATCGCCGGTTCTAGCCTGCACGCTGTAGGTTTCCGGCCATAGAAGAAAAGAATTCCCGTAGATGCGCAGAGAAAGCTAGGCGGCGAAAGAAGCAAACTTGTGCCGAGTTTCGCTCGGCCAGCCCGAAGAGGGCGCTTCGGAAGCCGCGGTTTTAATCAGGTATTTCGTTACAGAGGATCAACTTGGCGGTGGAAATCATTTTGTCTGGCATGCCTAGCGGATTGGCGTTTTGGTTGCAACTACCCGGTGGCACGAGTCTGCTCGGGTTGGCGCCCCTGCTGTTCATCTTTGCCATTTTTTACTTCCTGCTGATTATGCCGCAGCAGCGGAAGCAGAAAAAGTGGCAGGCCATGCTGGGCGAGTTGAAAAACGGGGACAGGATCGTCACCAGCGGAGGCTTGCGCGGGACGATCGTCAGCCTCAAGGACGATGCGCTGGTCTTGCGCGTGCCGCCCGACAATCTGAAGCTCGAAATCAGCCGCGCATCGGTGGTCTCGGTGACGACGGCGGAGGAAGGAACAAAGTCTTAGAGCTGCGAGCTTCGAGCTGCGGGCTTCGAGCAATCGGTGCTGGGGTTGTTTTAGGCTCGGAGTTCGCAGCTAGAAGCGATTCTGCTTGCGAGTTTTTTCATGAATAAGAACCTCAGCTGGAAGTTGGTTGTTATTTTCGGGCTTCTGATCTTCTTCCTGTTCGGCATCTTCGGTATTCCGAAGGATTGGTCGGGCAGGGGGATGCTGGCATCGATCACCGACCGCATTCATTTGGGTCTCGACCTGCGAGGCGGGACGCACCTGATCCTTCAGGTGCAGGTCAACGACGCGGTCAACGTCGATTCCGACAACGCGCTTGCGCGCCTCAAGGAAGACTTGCGGACGCACAAGATCAGTTACGCCGAGATCACCAAGCCCGATCCGGTGAACCATCCGGAAATGATCGTGGTCAAAGGCGTTCCTCCGGATCAGGCCAGCGATTTCAAGAACATTATTGCCGACCGGCTGCCGGATTACGACGCCAGTTCGGGCGCGGAAAATTCCTGGACGGTTTCGATGAAGGGCCAAAACCTCGCCGACTTGAAGAACCGCGCGGTCGCCCAGGCCATCGAAACCATCCGCAATCGAATCGACCAACTCGGCGTGAGCGAGCCGGTGATCCAGGAGCACGGTCTCGGCCAGTACCAGATCCTGGTGCAACTTCCGGGCGTGGACGATCCGGCGCGGGTGAAGGAAATCATGCAGTCCACGGCGATGCTGGAGATCAAGCAATCGCTGGGCGGGCCCTATTCGAGCCAGGATCAGGCGCTGCAGGACAAGGGTGGCGTGCTGCCTCCGGACGCGGTGCTGATGCAAGGGAAGAGCATCGGTTCACGCAACAGCGAAGGCGGCGAACAGTGGTACCTGATCTCGCGGGCCTCGGCTGTAACTGGCCGCGATCTTCGCACCGCGGAACCGAGCACCGATGAAAATGGGCAGCCGGCAGTCCGCTTTATCCTTACCTCCGAGGGCGGGCGCAAGTTCTACTCCTTCACTTCCGCGCACGTCGGCGACTTTCTGGCGGTGGTTCTCGACAACAAGGTGCAGGAAGTTGCGACGATTAAGGAAGCCATTCACGACACCGGCATCATCAACGGCCGGTTCACGCAGCAAGAGACGCAAGACCTTTCGATGACGCTGCGTTCGGGCGCGCTTCCGGCCAGCATCAAGTATCTGGAAGAGCGGACAGTGGGGCCGTCGCTGGGCGCGGATTCGATTCGTTCCGGGGTTCGCGCGGCCATCTACGGCATGCTCGCCGTCCTCATCTTCATGCTGATTTACTACCGCTGGGCGGGCGTGAATGCCGATATCGCGCTGATCCTGAACCTGGTCATCCTGCTCGGGTTCATGGGCTACTTTGGAGCGGTGCTGACGCTGCCGGGCATTGCCGGCGTCATCCTGACGGTGGGCATGGGCGTGGATTCGAACGTGCTGATTTTTGAGCGCATCCGGGAAGAACTGAGGAACGGCAAGACGCCGCCCTCGGCCGTGGAGCAGGGATTCAGCCACGCCTGGATCACTATCGTCGATACGCACGTCACCACCATCGTCTCCGCCGCGATTCTGTTCATCTTCGGCACGGGGCCGGTAAAAGGTTTTGCCACGACGCTGGTATTTGGTTTGCTCGCAAACCTGTTTACGGCGGTGTTTGTATCGCGCGTGATTTTTGATTGGGTGCTGAGCAGGAAGCAGCGAGGCGAGGCATTGAGCATTTAAGGCAGTCGTTGGTCGTCGGTCGCTAGTCGTTCGCAAATGTTGGACGGACGGCGCACCCCGAACGACCAACGACCGATGACCAACGACTTTTGAAGGGATCGTAAGCAGCGTGGAATTCTTTCGAGACACAAGCATCGATTTCCTCGGGAAGAAGTGGTATTTTCTCGTCTTCTCGCTGGTCTTCAGCGTGGCCGGACTGCTTTCCATGGCGTTCTGGCATGGCATCCCGCTGGGCGTCGACTTCCGCGGCGGCACGCTGGTCTACGTGAAGTACGCCCATACCCCCGATGTGTCTGCCATCCACTCGGAGATCGAGCGCGCCGGTCTGAAGAACGCCCGCGTTCAAGCCATTGGGCCATCCACGAACAACGAAGTGCTGATCGCCCTCGATATTCAGGAGACCAGCGAGCAGGCTCTCGACAAGGGTAAGCTCCAGATCATTCAGGCGCTCGAAAGCCACGCCACCGCGGGCAAACAGGATCTCAACAACTCCAGCTCCTTAAGCGTCACGAATTATCTTTTGGAGAAGGACCCGCTCCGCCTTGGAACAGGCGCCGACGCCAACCCGCGCTACACCGCCATAGCTCAGGCCGTTGTTGACTATCGCGACAAGGTAAAAGGCGGAGTGCTCGGCTCCATTTCCAATGATGAGTTAAAGAATGCGGCCGATCCCGCCGTCGTCGCCTCGCTGCAGGACAACTTCTACGTCTCGGATTTTGGTATCCGCAACGTCGAGATTGTCGGGCCGCAAGTTGGACAGCAACTCCGTAAGCAAGCGATCCTGGCCACCCTTTATTCGCTGGCCGGAATGCTGATCTACCTGGGGCTCCGTTTCGAATGGATCTACGGTGTCGCCGCCGTATTGACGGTCTTCCACGACACTCTGATCACGGTGGGCGCCTTCTCGCTGCTGAACTGGGAAATATCTCTGACCGTAATCGCGGCCATCCTGACCCTGATCGGATATTCTAATAACGACACCATCGTCGTGTTTGACCGCATCCGGGAGAATATCAAGCTGCTCCGGCGGGACAAGCTGGCCGACATTGTCAACAAAAGTATTAATCAGACCTTGAGCCGAACTATCTTGACAGCGGGCCTGACTTTCCTTACCGTGCTTGCTCTGTTCCTTTTCGGCGGCGAGGTGTTGCATGGTTTCAGCTTCGCCTTGGTCATCGGAATCCTGATCGGGACTTATTCCTCGATCGCGATCGCCGCCCCGATTCTGGTCGCCTACCAGGAGTGGCGGGGCGAGCAGGGCAAGAGCCCGGTTGCGATGCCGCTGCGGCCCGGCAGGGGTCCGACGCCGTCGAAAGAAAAAGTTAAGGTCTGAATCCGGGCCATTTGGCGTAGAATCTTTAGTGCCCGCAGAGGCAGGGATTCGCAGAAACAAAAGCTCGAAAGAGCGGGAGCAAAGAGGATGCAGCCGGTGTCTAAGTTCTCGTACGGTCTGGTGTAGGAGAAGCCTATGTTTGAAGACAGCCTCATTGAGTCAGGGAATAGGTTCAAGACCAAGCGGTTGAGCACCACCATCATGTCCTTCGTGCTGCAGGTTGGGCTCATCGGGATCCTGATCCTGGTCCCTCTGATTTATACCGACGCGCTACCCAAGACGCAGCTGATGACCTTCCTGGTAGCGCCACCGCCACCCCCGCCGCCGCCACCCCCGCCGGCAGCCGCTGTAGTTAAGGTGGTGAAGATGCAGAGCGAAGTGATCAACGGCCAGTTGCGCACCCCCACCAAGATTCCAAACAAAGTTCAGATGATCAAAGAAGAGGAAGCGCCCCCGGATCTGGGTAGTGGCGGCGTTCCGGGTGGTGTCCCTGGCGGCATTCCCGGAGGCTCGGCGGGCGGCGTGATCGGCGGCATCATCAGTTCGCAAGCGGCTAATATCCCGAAAGTGGCGACTCCGCAGCGCGTCCGCGTTTCGTCGGGCGTGTCGACCGGACTTTTGATCAAGAAGGTTACGCCCAATTATCCGCAGCTGGCAAAACAGGCCCGCATTCAAGGGACGGTCGTCCTGCAGGCGGAAATCAGCAAAGAGGGCACGATTCAGAATCTGCAGTTGATCAGCGGGCACCCCATGCTGGCGCCGGCGGCGATCGAGGCCGTAAAACAGTGGCGCTATAAGCCATACCTGCTCAATGGCGAGCCGGTAGCCGTGGAGACCCAGGTGGTTGTGAACTTTAGCTTGTCCGGAGGCTAGACTCTCCGGGCCAGCTTGTCCCGGTTTGGTTTGTGCCGGTTTGAAGTTAAGTTTGTGGCGGTTTGAAGCCCTCCCCGTCCCACCTTTTCCCGAGACGGGAATCTAGGGTGGTTTTGGCACCCGAGGGCAATTCTGCCCACTTTGGTTTTCTTGCATCAAACGATTCTGATCATGCGCGACCCTCTGGCAGGTACGAGGGAGCCGGGATTTTGATCGCTGTATCGCCGTTCCGGGTGCGAGCCTGGTTCGGCGTGAGAATTTAAGAAGCGGTGAGAACGAGTTCGAATCAGTTCTGAGGAGGAGAAGCAACTCATGGTAGTGAACCTGGCAGCAGTCGCACTCTGTAATTTCCATCTTTTCGCCGCCTGGCTTTTTGACGAGAGCTCGGTCGGTTGGGACCCGATTTCGCTCTGGAAGCAGATGGGTATTCTGGCGAAGGTCGTGGTTATCATTCTGTTCATCATGTCGGGGTGGTCGATCGGCGTGATGATTGACCGCTGGATGGCTTTCAACGCCGCCCGCAATCAGTCCCGCTCGTTCGCTCCCGCGGTTGCCGGAGCGCTGCGCGAGGGCAAGATTGACGAGGCGATCAAAGTCGCCGAGCGCAACAAGAAGAGTCACCTGGCCAAGGTGGTCACCGCGGGCCTGATGGAATTCAAGGCCCACCAGGATAGCCCGGGTGAAATTCCGGGCGAGACCATTGAAGCTTCCAAGCGCGCGTTGGAGCGCACCGAAGCCATTGTGCACGCCGAACTGAAGCGTGGCTTGGGCGGTCTGGCAACCATCGGTTCGACGGCTCCCTTCGTGGGACTGTTCGGAACGGTAGTCGGCATTCTGAACGCCTTCAACGGCATCGCCAAGGAAAAGGCAACCGGTTTGGCAGCGGTCGCGGGCGGCATTTCCGAAGCGCTCGTAACCACCGCCGTCGGCCTGTTCGTGGCGATTCCGGCGGTCATGATGTTCAACTATCTGACCGGCCGCGTGGAAGCGTTCGACGTGGAGATGGATAACTCCTCGAGCGAACTGATCGATTACTTCCTGAAGCGCCGGAGCATGCGCCGGTCCTAAGGCCGCGTTTTTGGGCCGTCGCAAAAACGAGGGCCACAATAACGAGGGTCGCAAACATGAGTTGCTGAAGCGGCGCCGGTTTTCCGCCGGCGCCTGCTCTCCCTCATCGCTGCGATCCGCGGCCAAGGGCAAGCACACGCAGGAGACAGAATTCCATGGCATTAGCAAAGCGAGACGAAGGGTCCAAGGTCAGTTCCGACATCAACGTCACACCGATGGTGGACGTGATGCTGGTACTGCTCATCATCTTCATGGTGGTCACGCCCATGTTGCAACATGGCGTCCCCGTGGACATGGCCAAAGTCAACAACCCCACGGATATGCACGACGCCGACAAGGAAGACGCGCTACTGGTTGCCATCACTCGCGATGACCACGTCTTCTTCGGTACGGATCCAGTCAAGGTGGATGAACTGACGCAGAAGATCAAGGATCGCTTGGCGAACCGAACCGACAAACGGGTTTTTCTCAAGGCCGACATGCGGGCGAAGTTCGGCTGGGTGGTCGAAGTCGTGGACAATGTTCGCGCGGCTGGCGTGGACCAACTCGGCCTTTTGACGGATCAAAAGAAGTCCGGAACCCTTGCCCCGCCGCCAGGCGCCACCACGCCGACGCCTAAGGGCGGGCAATAGCACGCAATCGCAATACAGCAATAGCAGTACAGGAGATCGATTATGAGTATGGCAGTCGGTGCCAAAGGCGGCCAGAACGCGAACATGAACGTCACGCCGCTGATTGACGTGTTGCTGGTGCTGCTGATCATTTTCATGGTGATTACGCCGCTGACGCCGAAGGGTTTGGAAGCGTTGGTGCCGCAGCCTCCGCCGCCCAATCAGAAACAACCGCCGCCCACGCCCGATCGCACCATCGTGGTGCAGTTGATTGACCACGGTGCCGGCAACGCACCCGGACTCAAGATCAATCAGGACGAGGCCACTTGGGAAACTCTGCAGGGCCGCTTGGAAGATATTTTCAAAACCCGCGCCGAGAAGGTCATGTTCGTGAAGGGCGATGACAATGTGCCCTTCGCCGACGTGGCCAGCGTCATTGATATCGCGCATTCGGCCGGCGTCGACAAAGTCGGCTTGATCACAGCCAAAATCGAAGCGGGCGGCTAGAATACTCACTGAGCTTCAGAACGACGTAGCGATGAGGCGGAAAGCGGAGCGGCTCCAATTTCGATCTTGCGCCTCCCGCACCGTCTCGGCTCAGGTTCTTACAACTCCGCGGCAAGGGAGATTCATAAAGCAATGAAAACGACTCAAAGGCTCCTGGTGGTATTCGCCGCCGCACTGGTGATGCTCTCCAGCACCGGCTGCAACAAGCTGAAGGCGCGTGACCACCTCAACAAGGGTGTGCAGGCTTACAAGAACTCCAAGTTCGAGCAGGCGATCGACCACTTCCAGCAAGCCGTCGCGCTTGACCCGTCCCTTATCAATGCCCGGCTGTATCTGGCCACAGCTTTTGCCCAGCAGTACATTCCGGGCGCGGATACTCCCGAGAACAACCACTATGGCGAGCAGGCGATTGACCAGTACAAGCAAGTGCTGCAGGTCGATCCCAAAAACATCAACAGCATCAAGGGCATCGCCTATCTCTATCTGCAGATGAAGAGATTCCCCCTGGCCAAGGAGTTCTACAAGAAAGCCTCCGAGGTCGATCCCAACGACCCCGAACCTTATTACTCGGTCGCCGTCATCGACTGGACGCAGACCTACGTGCCGCGTCAGGAAGAGCGCGCCAAGCTCGGCATGAAGCCCGAAGACTCCCTGCCTGCCAAGGACAAGAAGGTCTGTGCCACCATGAAGGAGAACAATACCCCCAACGTTCAGGAAGGTATCGATAACCTGAACAAGGCGCTCCAGCTTCGTCCCGACTACGACGACGCCATGGCCTACATGAACCTGATGTACCGGGAACGCGCCGATATTCAGTGCGATGACCCGGCAGCCCGCTCCGCCGATCTGAAGACCGCCGACGAGTGGGTCGACAAAACCATGGCCACCAAGAAGGCCAAGGCAGAAAAACAGCCCGGCGCCGGCGGCATCGTCATGGATCAGAACAAGTAAGCATTTTCTTCCTCAGAACACTCGTGTGGGGACGGGCGCCCTCGCCCGTCCCAGCCGAGCGCAGCTCGGCCTCGCCCCTAGCTGCCATCGCCCCCTGAAATCACAACCGCAACTGATTTGCCGCATGCACATCCTCGCTCCCACAGGTAAAATCAGGGCGGCACGGCGCGTTCCACCAGACGTGTGCAACCGAGACGTGTTCAACCAGGAATGTTCAAGAAGATTCTGATCGCCAACCGGGGAGAGATCGCGGTGCGCGTCATCCGCGCCTGCCGCGAAATGGGCATTGCCACCGTCGCCGTCTACTCCGACGTCGACCGCGCCGCGCTCCATGTCCGCAAGTCCGACGAAGCTTACCCTATCGGCCCGGCTCCCGCCGCCGAGTCTTACCTGCGGATGGACAAAATCCTCGACGTAGCCAAACGCTCGGGCGCCGAGGCCATCCATCCTGGCTACGGCTTCCTCTCGGAAAACGCGAAGTTCGCCCAGGCATGCGCCGATGCGGGCGTGAAATTTATTGGGCCAACTCCGCACTCCATGGAAATGATGGGCTCGAAAACCCGCGCCCGTCAGGAGATGGAAAAAACCGGCGTGCCCTTTGTTCCCGGAACTTCGCGCGGCCTCGCCTCTGCCGAAGAAGGCGAACAAGCCGCCGAGCGCATCGGCTACCCGGTAATGCTGAAAGCCGCGGCTGGCGGCGGTGGCAAAGGCATGCGCCTGGTGCACACCCGCCAGGAACTTCGTTCCGCCCTCGAATCCGCCCAGAGCGAGGCGCAGCGTTCTTTCGGCGACAGCGAAGTCTATATCGAAAAGGCGATCGTGAATCCCCGCCACATCGAGATGCAGGTGCTGGCCGACGAGCACGGCAATACGGTCTGGCTCGGCGAGCGCGAGTGTTCCATCCAGCGCCGCCACCAGAAGGTTCTCGAGGAGGCGCCTTCGCCGATTGTCGATCCCGATATGCGCCGGCGCATGGGTGAAGTTGCCGTCAAAGTCGCGCAGGCGGCCAACTACACCAATGCCGGCACCGTCGAATTCCTGGTCGATCCGCAAAAGAATTTCTACTTCCTTGAAATGAACACTCGCCTGCAGGTGGAACATCCGGTCACCGAGTTGACCACCGGACTCGACCTCGTGCACCTGCAGATCCGGATCGCGAGCGGCGAGAAGCTGCCCTTCGCCCAGTCCGACGTGGAGATTCGCGGGCACGCCATCGAGTGCCGCATCTACGCCGAAGACCCCGATAACAATTATTTCCCCAGCCCCGGCAAGATCACGCTCCTGCTCGCGCCCTCGGGACCGGGAATCCGCCGCGATAGCGGCATGTACGAAGGCTGGAATGTTCCCATGGATTACGATCCGCTGCTCGCCAAATTGGTCGGCTACGGAAGCGACCGGGAGCAGGCCATCATGCGGCTGGAGCGGGCGCTCTACGAATATTTCGTGGCCGGGATCAAGACCAACATTTCTCTCTTCCAACGCATCCTCGGCGACGCCGATTTCCGGGCCGGAAAACTCGACACCGGCTACCTTGATCGCCTGCTCGCGAAAAACAACCAGGCCGCCACGGCGCGCGCAGCGGAGCCCCAAATCGAGGCGCTCGAGACGATCGCGGCCATTGCCGCCGGCATGTTCGCGGTGCTCGATCCCGCTTGGCCCGGCAACAAGAATGGGAACACCGGCGGGCCGGCTTCGGTTCCATCCAACTGGAAACAGAAGGGACGCTCGGAAGCGCTGCGCTGATCTTATGGTTTATGAAATCATGGTGGGCGGCAAACCGCACCGGCTGGAGCTGGAAAAAGCCGCCGGCGGATGGGAGTGCCGCTTGGACGGTCAAGCGGTCCCTATCGACGCGTTAATCCCGCGCCGCGACGTTTTGTCCCTCCTGGTCGACGGGCACGCCTACGAAATTAAGCGCGAGCAGACCGCCACCGATCTCCACATGTGGGTGGGCAGTTCCCGCTTCGTGGTCGAGTTGCGCGATCCGCGCTCGCTGCGCTCGCGCCAGAAAGCGGGCGGAGACGAAAAGGGACCGAAAAAAATTCTTGCACCCATGCCCGGGCGCGTGGTGCGTTTGCTGGTCGCGGAGAATTCCGAAGTCGAAGCCGGGCAGGGCATCGTCGTCGTCGAAGCGATGAAAATGCAAAACGAAATCAAGTCGCCAAAAAAGGGAGTCGTGAAAAAAATATCGGCGACCCCCGGTGCGGCGGTGAACCCGGGCGACGTCTTGGCCATTGTGGAATGAAGCAGTCGGCTAATGAGTCGGGAAGATCCCTCACAAGCAACATTGCTTATTACAAGGATAGGCCGTTAGCCTTTTAATAACGAAATCCATTATTAAGGTCAGTACCCTCTTTAGCTGCATGGGAAAGTCCGATCTCCGTCCACAGCGCCTGAAGGCGCGGTCATGGCACACCTCTTTTGGCATGCCTGAAGGCATGCCCTGATACGAACCGAACTTGCACGATGGGCTGCTAGCAAGCCCACTGTCCAAAACGCTCGGGCGGCCATAGCACCTACGTCATCTCAACCCAGTCTCCTTCCGCGCGTACCATAGAAAGCAGCGACAGCTAGCAAGGGCGGAGGCACCTTCGTGAAGCTACAGCGCATCATCAGTTTCGCGACCCTGGCCATCTCGATTCTTACGCTTGTCCTCGTATTAAAACGGCCCGCGCCGGTTGCGCCTGCGGCCGCACCCGCTGCGGCTAAGGCCAATGCGCAGTCTTTTCAGGAAAAGGTGAACCGGCTGGAGCAGCCCAGGGTGGCCGGCGAAGGCGAGAGCGAAGTCCGCATAAATGCCGGAGAATTGTCGGCTGCGCTTGCACAAGCTGCCGGGGTGCTGCCCGCAACGACAGCTGCGCCCGCGAATAGTTCCACCAGCGCTCCCTCCAGCCCTTCCCCGGCAGGTCCGGCAACGGAGTTCCCCGGCGCGGTTCCGAATATCAAGGATTACCAGGTCTCCATGGATGGAGACATCGTTCGCGGTCAATTTCTCACCCAGATCGCCGGCAAAGACGTCTACCTCACCCTCGCCGGACATCTCGGCTCCAAGGATGGTTACGCCACCTTCGATGCCACCGAGGTTAAGGTCGGCGATCTCTCCGTGCCCGCATCGCTGGTCAACGAAGTGTTGCAAAAAAAACTCGCCGAGCAGCGCGATCAGCTCAAGCTGCCAAATAACGTCAAAGACATCAAAGTCGAAAACGGCGAACTGGTGTTCGTGGAGAAATAAGCTTTCCCTGTGCTCCCTGTGGTTAAGAATCCCGGCGGCTACGAGCTTCGAGCTACGAGCAAACGGATGTTCGGGTTTGCTCGTGGCTCGAACCACAGAGAGAACTAACTTGAAATGACCACCCTGCAGAAAATGCCCGATAACTACTTAAACATCCGCTTGTAAAGCAAAATTTGCCCCTCGCGCTACACGAAGGGTTCCTTTCGACAGAGTCTTCTAATCTCCATCTAATCTCTTTCTAACCGCATCCGTTTCAAATTGACGGTATGACGAGTTTCCCGATCCCGTCCAACTATGCTAACCACATCCTGGTGGCCAGCCCCAGCACCGTGGTGCGCCAGCGCGTCCTCGAAAGTCTACGTTCCCCCGTTCGCCGCTTCGAACAAGCCACCGGAGGAGCTGAAGCCCTGGTCCATTTGGAGAGCGGCTTCTGGCAGGTGCTCTTTCTCGACCGCCGCCTGCCCGATCTCGATGCTGAGGAACTGAGCCACACCGTGCGGCAGCGCTTTCCCGGAATCGAAGTCGTGCTGCTCGATCCAGAGGTCGATCCAGAGGTCGATCCAAAGAGCGATGCCGAACCCACCGCAGCCGAGGAGAGAGGGGACCTGCTTCCGGAAACGTGTCCCGCCGTAGATCCCTCCACAAGCCACGTAGGGGCGGACGCCCTCATCCGCCCAGCCGAGCGAAGCTCGGCAAAGGACGGCGCCGAAGGCGAGGTTCTGCCCGCCGCCCGCGCCGCCCACCCCATTCTCGAAGCTCCCTTACCCGGAATGATCGGCAACTCGCGCATCATGCAACCCGTATATCGTCTGGCCCGCCTGCTGGCGCCGCGCAACACCACCGCCCTGATCACCGGCCCGACCGGCTGCGGCAAGGAAATCGTCGCCCGCGCCATTCATCATTTGAGCCCGCGCGCCGCGCGCGCGTTCGCGGTCGTCAATTGTGCCGCCATTCCCGAGACCCTGCTCGAAGCCGAACTCTTCGGATACACGCGCGGCGCTTTCACCGGAGCGATGCAATCCTATGCGGGAAGAATTCAGGCGGCGCAGGGAGGCACGCTCTTCCTCGACGAAATCGGCGAGATGCCGTTGAGCCTTCAGCCCAAGCTGCTCCGCTTTCTGGAGCAGAAAGAATTGCAGCGCCTGGGCAGCTCCGAAGTCGTGCGCGTGGATGCCCGCGTCATCTCCGCCACCAACACGCACCTGCTGTCCCTGGTGCGGGAGGGAAAGTTCCGCGAAGACTTGTACTACCGTCTCTGCGCTTTCCCCATCGAAATTCCGCCGTTGCGCGAACGGCCCGAAGATATTGCGCAACTGGCCGCGCACTTTCTCGAAAAATATGCCTCGCGCCGGCCCGCGCCGCAACTGTCCGCCCAGGCGCTGCAACTGCTGAAAACGCAGCCGTGGGCCGGGAATATTCGCGAACTGCAGAACGTGATCGAACGGGCGCTGATCCTCTCCGAAGACCAGGCGGTGATTCACCCCGAGCATCTGTTGCTCGCGGACACCAGCTTTCGCAACTCGCGCTAGAGCCGCGACCGCGTGATTGCTACTGCTGTCGATAAGCTTGCTGCCGGGCGTCCCCGCCCGGCGGGACGGGCGAGACGCCCGTCACTCCACCGTATGACTCATCACGCGGTCACGGTACTAGGTCGAGCGCTAGGTCGTCTTCATCCGTACCCCGCATAAGAGCGATCTAAGGCAATTTATGCCGGGCTGGCATTGCCGTTGCAGAGTGATATTCATGTCCACCTCTTTTCCAACACCACGAGATCCCGCGCGCGATCCCGAGCATCCGCTGGCCCGCGCCTTTGCGTCGTTCACCGAGGCGGCGGGTTCGCTCGAGCGTACCTACGGGCAACTACAGGGGCAGGTGGCTCATCTTCGCCAGGAGTTGGAAGTCACGAACCGCGACCTGGCGACCAGTCTGGAGGAGAACCACCGCATCCGCGAACGCCTGCGCCGCATTCTCGAAGGCTTGCCGTGCGGCGTTCTGGTGATCGAATCCGGAGCCCGGATTTCGGCTCTCAATCCCGAGGCGGCCCGCCTGCTCGGCGCGAACTTCGAATCGGCCGACCGGTTGCCCGCCGCACTTTCCGCGGCACTCGATTGGGCTCGCCAGACGGGCGAAGAATCCGAATTGGCGCTATTGTTGCCGCCTCCTGGGTTAGATTCGTCTTCGGTGGATTTAGAGCGGTCCTCTTCCAATCAGTCTGGTTTGAGCCAGTCTGGTTCGAATCAGTCTGGTTCGAGTCAGGCTTCTTCCGGTCAGTCTGGTTCGAGCGAGTCGTTTTCGAGCCATGCCGACCCCCCGTGGGTCGCCATCCGCCACGCGTGGCTGGAGCAAGGTCCGGCCCACGCGACTTCGGTGTTTATCCTGCGCGATGTCAGCGAGGCGAAGAAGCTGGAACACGATCGTGAGCAGCTTCGCAGGCAGCAGGCCCTGGTCGAAATGTCGGCCCTGCTTGCGCACGAAATCCGTAATCCCCTGGGCAGCCTGGAGCTGTTCGCCGGACTTTTAGCCGAGGCTAATCTCGAAGGCGAAAGCCGGCGCTGGATCGAGCACGTCCAGGCGGGGCTGCGCACGCTTTCCGCCACCGTCAACAACGTGCTTCACCTGCACAACACGCCCCAGCCCGAGCTCACACAAATCGATGCCGGCCAGCTCCTCGACTGGGCCTACGACTTTCTGCTGCCGCTGGCCAAGCAGGCGCGCGTCGATATGCAGGTCATCAACGGCCTCCATGGCATCACCATTCATGCCGACCGGCACCGCCTCGAGCAGGTGCTGCTCAACCTCGCGCTCAACGCGTTTCGATTCATGCCGGGCGGCGGATGGCTCAGCATTCGCGGCATCGACTGCGCCGCGGAGGGCTCGGAGGACGTTGAAATCGTGGTTCGCGACACCGGGCCGGGCATTGTGCCGGGCGACCTGCCGCGTATCTTTGAAGCGGGATTCAGCACCCGACCCGGCAGTTCCGGACTCGGACTCGCCGTCTGCCGTCGCATTCTCGAACAGCACGGAGGCTCGATCTCGGTCGAGAGCCGTCACGGTTACGGCGCCACCTTCCGGCTCCGCCTTCCCCGCAAGGGCGCGACGGGCACGACGCAGGCGACTGGGACTGGACATTCGCCCGAAGATTCGTCCGGACATTGCCCCGAGCATTCGTCCGAGCATTCGTCCGAACACTCGTCCGGACATGTTGCCGAATCTGCCAGTGAACTGGCCATCGCATCTGGGGCCCGGCTATGAAGCGGCTCCTCATCGCCGACGACGATGCCGGCATGCGCGCCGCTCTCGAAGCGCGCTTCCAGCGCCGCGGATGGCTGGTCGATGTCGCCGTGAATGGCACCGAAGCGCTGGCCAAGTTTCGCGCCGGCTTGCATTCGCTCGTGATCACCGACGTGCGCATGCCGGGCCGCGACGGCTTCGAACTGATGCGCGAGGTGCAAACCTCGTCGGCGCGAACGGCGGTGATCCTGCTGACCGCCTATGGTTGCGTGCCCGACGCGGTCGAAGCCATGCGCAACGGAGCCTGCGATTACCTGGTCAAGCCGGTCTGCTTCGAGAAACTCGAGCTCGCCGTCGAGCAGGTGTTGCGCCGCGCCGAGGAGTTTGGCAAAGACACCGAAACGCTCATCGGCCACTCCCCGGCATGGGAGCAGGCGCTCGATCGCGCGCGGCAAGCGGCTGCCACCGATGCCGACGTTCTCATCGAGGCGGAAAGCGGCACTGGCAAAGAGCTGATCGCCCGCCTCATTCACCGCCTCAGCCGCCGTAAACCAGGTCCGTTCATTGCGCTGAACTGCGCCGCGTTTCCCGAAACCCTGCTCGAAAGCGAATTGTTTGGACACGCCCGGGGCGCCTTCACCGGGGCCGTCGGCGCCCGGCCGGGCAAGTTTGAGACGGCGAGCGGGGGCACCCTGCTGCTCGATGAGGTCGGCGAGATGCCGCTCGCGCTACAGCCGAAACTGCTGCGCGCCCTGCAGGAGCGCGAGTTCGACCGCCTGGGATCGAACCAGACGGTGCGCGTCGATATCCGGGTGATTGCGACCAGCAACCGTCCGCTCGAAGCCGCGGTCGCCGAAGGCCGCTTCCGCGCCGATCTTTTTTATCGCCTTAACGTGATTCCGATTTCTCTGCCGCCGCTGCGCGACCGCACGGGCGACATTCGCGAGCTGGCCGAATATTTCGCGGGGCTCTATGCCGCGCCCGGGACCCAGGCCGTCTTGGGCCGCGAGCTGGTGGCGCGCCTCGAAGAAAACGCCTGGCCGGGCAATGTGCGCGAGCTCGGAAACTTCGTGCGGCGGGCGGTAGCGCTGTCCCGCGGCGGCGAGATTGGCGTCGAAGCCCTCGAGCACGGGCAAAGTCGGCAGGGAAAAATTTTGCCGCGCTTGCAGCGCTCTCCGGAATGGAAACCGGGCCTCTCGCTCGGCGAAATGGAGCGCCAGCTTTTTGCCATGACCCTCGAATCCACCGGCGGCAACCGGGCGCGGGCGGCCGAGTTGCTGGGCGTGAGCCTGCGCACCGTGCGCAACAAGGTCCGCGAGTTTGGGCTGCCGCCGAGGAACAACTATCGCAACGATATTCTTAGCGCAAATCTCCAAAACCAAGATCTTCGCGGTAACGATCTCCGAAATAACGATCTCCAGAATAACGATCTCCAAAATAACAATAACAAGGAGCAGCCATGTCCATGATCGATACTCCGCTGATGCGCGGCCTGGAGCGCGTGCTTGACCTGAGCGCGTTCCGCCATCAGGTGATTGCCACGAACCTGGCCAACGTCGATACCCCGGGATACCGCACCCGCGACCTTCGTCCCTTCGCCGGTGAAATCGAGCAAGCCATGACCGGCGAGGAGCCGTCGTCGATCGGGTCGTCGGCCGGACCGTCGTTTGCAACCCAATCGTTCACCCCGGTCGCGCATGAAATCCGCGGGCTGCTCGAGCGTCCCGACGGAAACAACGTCTCGGTCGAGCGCGAATCACTGCTCCTGGCCCAGAACCAGTTGCGCTTTACGGTGGCGGTGGCGTTCCTGAAAGAGCAGTTTCACCAGATATCCAGCGCCATCAATGGAGGGAGTACATCATGAACCTGTTCGGCATGCTGGAACTCAGTGGCTCGGCGCTGGGGGCGGAGCGGCAGCGCGCGGAGGTGGTGGCCAGCAACATGGCCAACGCCCAAACCACGCGCACCCCGGCGGGCGGCCCGTATCGCCGCCAGTTAGTGGTATTTCAAGCGCAGCGTGTTCCCCGCTTCGCGCTCGCTCTTGCCGGCTGGCAGCGCGAAACTTCTTCGGCGGTGCGGGTGGCGGCGGTGGTTCCGGATCAGCGGCCGTCGATAATGCGCTTCGAGCCGGGACATCCCGACGCGAACGCCGAAGGCTACGTGGCCTACCTGCGCATCGTTTTCGACTGCAGCCTGGTTTCCGCCGAGCATCTCTCCTTCCTCGAGTTCATCGAGCGCATCCCGGAAAAGGCCTACATCGCCTCCATCGATCTCGCCCCGGTCGGCGCCACGGCTGTGCTCCAACTCGATCTCACCATCGCTTTTCCCATCATCGACGTCATGCTGGGCGGGGAAGGCAAGGGCGGCGAAATTACCCGCGCCATCACCGAGATCGAGGAAGAGGTTCTCGAAGGCATCGTCCGCATCATGTGCCGCGAGCTGCAAACCGCCTGGCAGACGATTGCGCTCGAATTCAATTTCGGCGCACGCCAGCAGCTCTTGCAAACCCAGCGCCTCATGCCTCCCGAAGAAAAAAGTCTTTGCCTCAGCTTCGAAATCAAAATGTCGGAAACCCGCGGTACCCTCAACCTCGCCATCCCCGCCGTGGTGTCCAATGCCTTGCTCAGAAAAATCTCCGCCGACTTCAGCTATCAGCGCCGCCGCGGTCCGATCGAAGGCCGCCTCCAGATTCAGAAAAAGCTGCTCAACTGTTTCTTCCCGGTCGAACTCTGCATGCGCGGTCTGCAAGTGCCTTTGGAGGACATTACCGCACTCGCTGCCGGCGACCTGCTCTCTTTTTCCCGGAATGCCTCCGCCCCAGCCGAGATGCTGATCGATGGAGTTCCTCTATGCTCGGCTACCCCGGTGCGCGTCAACAACCACCGCGCCGCCAGCGTCCTCTCTCTCGAAACCCCGCTTCCACCCAAAGGTGAGCTATGACCGACGTTCCCGATGCGGCGGCCAATAACCCGGCCCCCGCACTTCATGCTGAACTTCACGCCGAACTCCGCAATTGGTGCGAAGCCTGGAAAACCTGTCTCCAGAACGTGCTCTCCCAAGTTTCCGGACAACCGGCCGCCTTCGAAATTTCTTCGGAGCCGCTGCCATCCACCGATTCCGACCTCTGGTATACGGTCGTCGCCGGAGGTGCCACTCATGGCGAGATGACCTTGCGTCTGCCTGCCGCCTCCGGCACCCGCCTCGCCCAGAAGTTCGTCGGCGAAACCGAACCCGCGCCTGAAGGCATTACCCCAGACCACAAAGAAGCGCTTGAGGAATTCTTGCGCCAGATCGCCGGGCTCGCCGCGACCGCCCTGGCCGCGACCGCCGGCGGCGAAGTTCAGCTCCATCTCTCCCCCTCTGCCGCGCCCTCCTGGTCCTCCGACGCCATCGTCTGCCTGCGAACCGGGAAAGAAGCCGAAGGCGGTACCTCCATTACCGTCGAAATTCAGATCAGCCCCGCCCTCGCCGCCGCGCTCCAGGCGCGCGTGCAGCCCGCGTCCCCCTCGCAAACATCTGGGCAAACATCGTCGCAAACATCAGGGCAAACATCGTCGCCCCCGTCTTCCGCCCTACGCCGCCTCATGGATGTCGGCCTGGACGTCAAACTCCGCTTCGGAACCCGCCGCATGTTGCTGTGCGATGTGCTCGCCCTCAATCCCGGAGTCGTCGTCGAACTCGATAGCACTATCCATTCACCGGTAGATCTGCTGCTCGACGACGGACGCCTGATCGCCCACGGCGACGTCGTTGTCGTCGACGGCAAATACGGACTGCGTGTCACCGACGTCGTCGACCCGGCACCACCCCCCGGATCTCCCGGCTGATTTTCACTTTTCGTTTTAGAGTTTGTCGAAAAAGCTCTTAGCTTCTAGCGCTTGGCTTTTAGTTGTCATCCTTATCCCGAGTCGATCAAGCTACGAGCTACGAGCTACGGGCTACGAGCCAAGAGCTAAGAGCTAAGAGCCGAATTGCGATGAATGCAATGATTTTCTTTTGGAGGATCGCCTCATGGCAAAATTTCTCAAGCCGCTAACCTGGTCCGTTGACTGGATCAAGCGCCGCAAAATCGAAGCCTCAGAGCCTCTTTGCGCGCTCGCCTCCTGCACGCGCCCGCATTCGCTCTGGCACCGGCTCCGTCACCGCCCGAGTGGGACGCTCCTCCAGGGCGTCTTCTATTGTCAGCCCCAATGCCTGGAGACCGCCCTCATCGGCCAGCTCTCCCGCCTGCGCGTGACCGCTCCATCGCCGCAGCCCCCTAACCGCATTCCTCTCGGCCTCCTCATGGTCGCCCGCGGCAAGCTCACCCACATCGAAGTTCGCGCCGCCCTCGAGGCCCAGCGCCGCGCCCGCTACGGAAAAATCGGCGAGTGGATCGAAAAACTCGGCTTTGCCACCGAACAGGAAGTCACCACCGCCTTAGCTCTGCAATGGGGATGTCCCGTCGCCTCTTCCTTCGATCCCTCCACCATCCAGTCTCCGGGCAGCATTCCGCTTCCCATCCTCGAAGCCTTTCAAATGGTGCCCCTCAACTACGCTGCCGCCACCAACACCCTCTACCTCGCCTTCGGAGAACGCGTCGACCACGCCGCTCTCTACGCCATCGAAAAAATTCTCGATTGCCGCACCCAGCCCTGTGTTGCCGGACGCAAAAGTATCGCCCGCCAACTCGACTCCATGCGCCAACTGCCCCGCCCCTGCGAAGTGGAATTCGGACCCATGAACGACCTCGCCGAAATGGCCCGCATCGCCTCCAGCTACACCGCCAGACTGAGTCCCGAACAAGTCCGCCTCAGCCGCGTCGGTCGTTTCATCTGGCTGCGCCTGGATGTCAATCGCGATGCTCGTCCCAACGCTCGTTCCAGAATACGTCCCAACACCACCAGCCTCGTCTTCCGCCTGCCCACGGATTCCCCCGGCGCAATCCCATTCACCCGCCCTGAGCGCACCCCGGCAGCGCCGCAGATTCCGTAGGGACCGATACACGTGAAAGAAATTGATGCACGTGAAAATAATTATGGAGTTGTCATCCTGAGCGGAGCAGAGACTTCACGAAGTGAAGTCCCTGCGCAGTCGAAGAGCTTGCCCTGTTTTGCCGAAGCCCCGAGCGAAGCCGAGGGGGAAGCCGAAGGGAACCCCTACGCTCACCGCAAACCCATGGGCCAGAGCAGGAGCTAATCCCAGTTATTGTGAAAGTAACTTAGGGATTGTCATCTGAGCGGGTCGCGGTCCCCAGCGTGGTTGAAGCGCAGAAAGCCCAGCGTCCCTCCCGATCCGGGGTCAATTAGTGTAATCGCGATTTTTCGCCAACAATGGACACCCGACGTGGTTTTTCTCAGCGCAAGACAAAGCGCCCCGGACTCGGGCGTCCTCCCCAGCGGCGAGATCGACCCTACGCCAAGCCGTGTAGAACGCTGTCGGCGATCAAGTGGTTAGGAGTTATAAATTGTGTTCAAAATCCTAGTTT
>OBLU010001050.1_pt1 | contig 25731 bp, 23 predicted proteins | sample 1518681 | NCBI WGS metagenome assembly OBLU01 (sample SAMEA3539304, study PRJEB22396) | soil metagenome | biome: tundra; feature: field; material: soil | place: USA | collected 2010-05 | depth 0.15 m
ACTACGACTACGAACTATAACCACTTATGAGATACGGATTCTGAGGGCAAGGTCACACCATATCTTCATTCTCTCTCCGTGGCCCAGCGCCTGCTTGTAAGCGTCGAGGAATCCGAGTCCCGCGATTCTCAGACTGAGAAGCCGCACATTTCCAAATCGATGTGTCAGAATGGATCGGCCTGTCGTCAAGGACGGATTCACGCGTTCGACGACGGACCCTGGAAGCAACACTTTGAGGCGAATTCAGTTGACGGTTGGTTTGGGCGGTAACTTCCAGCATGCGAGATGGCGTCCGTATGCCGAAGCTCGGCTTCTGGCATACGGGACTAGCTGCGCGTGGAGAATGCTTAGAAGTTGAACTTCACCCCAAACTCCATAGTGCGGTTTTCCGAAATCACTGAAGAGATCACCCCGAAAGTGGCAGGATTGGTGATCGTAGCTCCAGGATTGCCGAAATTAGGATGGTTGAAGGCGTTGAAGGCTTCGAAGTCTGTACTCCCTCCAGATCGTCGTGTTCTTTGTAAGATTCAGGTCCCAGTTCTGGTAACCCGGTCCCCGAAGCATGTTGTATCCGGATGTTCCATAGGTATAAAACGGGGGCGTATACGCTGGCGAGCGAGGACTCCCCGCGCGCAACACTTTGCTCCCGCCCTTCGGCCCGTGGGAATCCCGTCTGCCCGAGAACAGGCCACAATCCGCATATAGGGTGTAGCGGACATATAGGTTTATAAGGGTTTGATGTTGGTTCAGCACCCAATCAATTAGGGCCGCGCGGACGTAGAAATCGGCACAATCGAGCACTCTCGTGTTGATCGAACAAGACGAGCAATCGAGACGGTAATGGTTCGGCGGCGGTCAGTCCGGGAATCCCAATGATCCTCCAACCGATGGCAGCCGCTTCGCCGCGACGTGCCGGGGCATCTGTTTGTTCCTCAGCAAACAGATGCTCCGGTGTCCCTTAGGCAGCCATTAGCAGCGCTTCAACCTTCATAGCGGCTGTGTCCTGCTTGTGCGGCAAGACGTGCGAGTAGACTTCGAGCGTAAATGCCACGGACGCGTGCCCCAACTGTTCGCTAACGATCTTCGGTGAGACGCCAGCGGCCAGACCGAGGGTGGCGGCCGTGTGGCGCAGATCATACAGGCGAATGCTTGGAAGACCTGCTGATCGAAGCAGCGGCTTGAAGTAACGCCGAACAAACCGCGCCTCACGGATTGGGCCACCGCGGCTCGCAGTGAAGACCAGATCGTTCCCTGCCCTTCCAACTACACTCGCTTCCTCCTCCAATCTGCGCAAGAGAGCCACTACCCAGCTCTGAAGCTTGATCATGCGCCGGCTGCGTTCTCGTTTCGTGTCCTCGAAATGCCATCCTCCTTTCTGCCATTCGAGGGTTTTTGAAACGCTAACCCTATCACCCACGAGATCGAAATCTGACCAGGTGAGCGCCAGGTACTCGCTCGGCCGCATGCCGGTCGTAATCGCGAGGGCAAACAGGACCTCATATATATGTCCCGAAATCGCCGCGATGAACTGCCTGGCCTGCTCGACATCGAACACGCTGAAGCGTCGCCGCGGCTGCCGCGGCAGATCGACGTCTACCGCGGGGTTCGTGAGAACGAGCTTCCAACGTACCGCCTGCCGCAAGGCTGAGAAAAGGACCGCATGCGTATACCGAATTGTGCGTGCCGACAGATTCGGGTCCAGCAGCTGGCTGTAGAGCGTCTGGATTTCCGCCGACGAGACCTCCCCAAGTGGTTTTGCGCCCAGTCGTGGACGGACATACCGTGCACAGATGTCGAGCCAGTGGTTGAGATACTGGCCCAACGTTTGCCGCGAAGATCGGATGTTGCGGCCAAGGTCTCGCTCGGCGAGCATGTGGTTGAGGTGGGCCTGCGCGGTTCGCAGGCCGCCGTTAATGGATTTGCCGATGTACTTGCGTTTCCGGGTTTCCGGATCGCGGCCGACGTAGATGCGGACCATCCACATTTGCGGTCCGCGGCGGATAATCTGGCCAGTCTTGCGGGCCATATATTGCCTCCTTAAAACATGAAAAGCGGCACACGTGTGGCACACGTGGCCGCTGCTTTGGGTTGGTTTTGTTAGTGGTTTAGTTAAGTGAAGACTGACCGGGGTTCAGCCAACAGTTTCCCTTTAAAGGCCCGCGGTTAGCCTCGCAGTCGGACACACAGCCCACGGTTCATTGCGTTATTGCGGCGAGGGCGTAGCTCGTGCTCCGGCCGCCTTCCGGGTTGCGAACCAAAATGCCGTGTTCTACGAGAAGGAGGATGTCCCGTAGAGCCGTATCCGTGGAAGACTTGGCGAGCTTGGCATACTTCGAGGTTGTAAGTTTGCCCTCGAAGCCATCGAGCAAACGATTCAGCACCAGGCGCTGCCGTTCATTGATTGCGATACCAGCGATCCCTTCCCAGAAACGTGCCTTGGCGAGAACAGCACTTAGTGTTGTCTGTGCACCGTCGATGGCGCCGCCGAGGCAGCTGAGAAACCGCTGCATCCAGGGCGTAATGTCCAGCGTTCCCTTCTGCGTTGTTTCAAGAATGTCGTAGTAGGCTTTGCGCTCCTGCCGGATTTGAGCGGACATGCTGTAGAAGCGCTGAGAGCTGTTTTCAGATCGCGCCAGCATCATGTCCGTAATGGCCCGCGCAATCCGGCCGTTTCCATCCTCGAATGGGTGGATGGTCACGAACCAGAGATGGGCCTTTCCTGCTTTGAGAACAGGATCGGTGTCGGCATCCGCGTTGAACCAGTTCAAGAATGCCTGCATTTCGCCATCGAGCCTGTTTGCGGCCGGCGCCTCATAATGGACGCGCTCCCTGCCTATGGGGCCGGATACAAGCTGCATTGGACCGGTGCTATCGTCACGCCACGCACCCGCGATGATTTTGGTCATGCCGCTGCGACCTGTGGGGAATAGCGACGCGTGCCAGGAAAACAACCTCTCCGCGGTGAGCGGTTGGTCGTAGCGCCCTGTCGCGTCTAGCATCATTTCGACGACGCCTTCAACGTTGCGGTCTGCAGGCTTGAGGGCGCCAATATCCATTCCGAGCCGGCGCGCAATGGAAGACCGTACTTGTTCTGGGTCCAGATGCTCCCCCTCGATCTCGCTGCTCTTGAGCACGTCCGCTGTCAGGGTTTCGAGGACCGCCTCCTGGCGGAGCTTGAATCCGAGAGCTTCCATATGGCCGATCAGCCGGCCCTGCCGGTGGCGGATGGCGGCGAGCGGTTCGGCCAGTCGCTCTCGGTTCCAGGTAAGTTGGGGCCAATCCTGATGTTCGTGGGTATACATTCACCGCGCCTCATGCGGTGAATATACCTCGTATTCACCGCAAAGGCAATGTATTGACCGCGTAGGGTGCGGTGAATACATTGCCTGGTTACCACAAGGCCCGACTACGTGTATCCAAGAAATCACTCGAATTACACCATGTAAGTACCTACAACTAATGCATTTATAATTCATGAATTCCTAAGACAACTGTCAAACCTCCGGTGGCGGAGTGAGCGATAGTGTGCCTGTGCCCTGCTCAAAGCAGACATCAGGAGTCGGACAGGGAAATGGCAACCGGCCCGAGCGCTGACCTTCGTGTCGCTCGCGCAAAACGAGCAATAAAGGTGGCAACGGTTCGGCGGCTTCGGTCAACCCCAGAAGCCCAATGATCCGCCGGGCAGTAACGACTGCCTGGCGGCGGCGAGTTGCACCTAGATGCTCAGAGACGCGGCTGTGCTGCCCGTGGTGACTACAAAGCTCGTGCGCTCGTGCGCCTTGGCGACGGCCTGCTCCTGATGGCGATGCCGTCGCATCGGTGCGCCATCAATACGAAAGATCTGCGCCGTGTGAGGATGGAGAATTGATTCCTTCACCAGGTCCGCAACAGATGCTCCCTTTTCGAAGTTCGGATTGATCGAGATGAGCGGGTCTGGCCAGAACCGGTTCGTCCGGTAGATAGCATCCACGCCCTCTCGAATGTCCTTGGCTCTTATCTGGGTGAATGATCGGGCAAATCGGCGATAGTCGTAGAGCAGTTTCTCATCGAGATCGGATACATCCATGGACTCATCCGTTTCTTGCTCTTATGTCGGGATCCGAGACCTGGCAGCACCCGCAGGTACATTGATGAAATCCGGCACGCTGCAGGATCGGTCGGGAGTTTAGACCTTACCAATATACCGTTCGGGGGGAACGTGGCCATGGGTATCAGAATCCTCTGCTGCAGCGTGCCGCTGAGTCTGGGCGGCAGTGTAGCGAAGCGGTGTCAGAGAGCGAGGGGTGTGGCTATGCCGGCCGCGATTTGAGTTGCGCCGCGGCCCGACCCGCCCGACTAAGCCCACCAACTGCGGCATTTCGCTGCTTATCTGCCATGTGCTGGTATCCAAGGGCCGCTTGGGGAGTCTTCTGCCCCAGGACCTCCATGATGGTCTTCAACGCGACCCCTTCCTGTCCCATCCGAGTGCCGACGGTGTGGCGGGTATCGTGCCAGCGGAATTTGGCGGTGATCCCGGCCTCCTTCAGTGCCTTCTGCAACCATTTCCTGGGGTTGGCCAGTGAAAACACTGAGTCTGCCGGGGCCTGGTTCGGCTGCGCTCCTGATCTCGACTTGCGTTTCATCGGATTGGCCTTTAGCCAGCGCAGTGCGGCCTCGGCGTCCTCGTTCAGCGGCACGATGAGGGGGTCACAATTCTTCGTCAGGCCAAGCGTGATCGTCTCGCCAAGCGTCACCTGGTGACGATCGAAGTCGACTTGCGGCCATCTGATGCTGAACATATTCGTTTTGCGTATACCCGAATTGAGGACGACGTCAAGCTCCTTGAGATGGTGCGTTAGCCGCTTCCTCTTCTTCTCATGCTTAGGGCCCTGTCCGCAGGAATCGACCCACCCTTGGACTACCTCCCGGAGTCGAGCCTCTTCGGCATCGTCCATCCAACGCTTCAGCCGGATACCAATCTTCTTCGCCTTCACGTCACGAACCGGATTTCGGAAGGCTCGCGGGAGCAAACCCTCGGTACGGCCGAATTCGTAGATAGCTGATAGTTGCGTGCGTAAGCGATTGGCGGTGGCCGGGTTCACCTTGGGAGCAACCACGCCCTCCTCCCTCTTCGGGTAAATGGACTCGCTGCGGAGACCGTTAAGCCACTTCTTGATTTCTTGGGGCTGGATGCTGGTAGCAACACGCTGCCCTAGTTCCCTCTTGATGCGCGCGATACGGCTTGGTGGTGTGCGATGGTCCGCCTCGGGGGTCTCCATAAGCTCCTTGAGAAGGCCGTCGCATAGTTCGCCGACAAGGACTCCGTTCTGAGCGGCGACCTTCGCAGCTTCGGCGGCGGTTGCCTCGACGACCAACTGGGCAGATGTTTTGAAGGAGCCCCTCGCTGATAGAGGGATGATGCCACCGCCGCTCTTGCGGGCCTCTCTAAGGCTTTCAATGTAGGCGTTCGCCGCCTCCAATGTCCCTATCCGCTTGCGCACCAGCTTCCGTTGGACCCGGTACCTCACATACCAGATGTCACTTCCCTTAGTATGCTCGTAGACCCCCAAAACCGGCTCAATTTTAACTTCTATAACTTCCTTAACTTTCTTCTTGCGTGGCATGCCTAGTCCTCTGGCTGGACTATAGCAGATGGATACTCTTTGGATACTTTGTACCGTCTACAGGTGGTGTTGCAATGCATTTTGTGTCGCTGCATGTCGTCTACCTGACATGTCAAGTATGGGGCTTCTCGCTGGGACTATTGGTACAATCATCAATGTTTATAGGATCTTTTGTGCATAGAGCCGCAAGCAGGTGCAAATCAAAAATGACATTTTCTACAGAGCATCGCCCTTTTAAGGCGTTGGTCCTAGGTTCGAGCCCCAGCGCTCTCACCATCAAATCAATCCCTTACAACCCCTAGATCGTAAGCGGTGGAAATTCCCGGCGCTCCAACGTCGACGCGCAAGAAAAAGCGTGTCCGGAAGCCAGTATCGGACTCGCATGTGCAAAACGGGTACAACATGCTCATAAATGATGACTTAGTGCGCATTACACCGCCCTTCGTCCCCTTTTCCCGCCCTGTATAATGGTAATAGGGGAAAATTCGCAAAAAGCCCGCGCCCGGCCGGGCTTCTTCTATTCAGGACAGACTCTTTGGCCCGTAAGTTCTTTGAGAAGACGATCTTAGCGGTAACTCCTTTGTCCCGCAATATTTTGCCGGTGCAATGGCCCCGCATGTTATTTGAACCAAAAGACTTACCCCCAGGATCCTACCGGGGGGGAGGGGGGTACCCCCCATCCTAGGGCTTCGTGATCACCACGTACCGGTCCATCGTCTCCCACCGCACATGCAGCTCGGTCGAGTTTGCCGTCGTGTTCTCGAACGTCAGGCTCATCACCTCCTGCGGTGCCTTCATCGGCTTGGCCTTCATCGGAATCCGGCCAAGATCCTGAGCCTGGTCGTAGACGAGTCCCCATTGACCGGTTTGGTTGTTGAGGATCAGCAGCCACGCGTCAGCACTCGGAAGCGTATAGAGGGTGTGCGTTCCCGCCGGGACCAGCAGGCTGCCGAACTTCAGCGGCACCGACGTAATCAACGTGGTCGCCGGATTCGCGCCCGTCCGCCAAACCTTACCGTACGGAACCAGGCAGCCCATGATCCTGCGCCCATGCATATGCGGCGTGTTGTAGTGGATATCGATCGTCCCGCCCGCGACGGTAACGCTGGCGGTTGCGTCCTCGCTCACAAAGGGCGGTTCCCCCGGTCCCGGCGTCTTTCCGCCGCAGTTCGGCGCAGGCGGCTCTTGCGCATACAGCGGCGTAGCAACAACGGCGAGCATAGCGATCGCCACAACCGCGCACAGCGCGCGCAAGGATTTGGAGCGGAAGGACAAAGGAGCAAGCATCATGATTGTTCTCTCTTCAAGCCGTCACGGAATTGGAGTGCCGAGCTGCGATTGACGGTCGATCCTCAATCGCGACCTCTGCCGTCCCGATGCTCGACGATCCAACCTTGCCTGTCAAGCCAGTGCCACACCGTCTACTCAAAGTCGACGATCGGGACACGCCCCGCGTCGGGAAACAACGCGACCTGTGTATTCTCTCAACAGGCTGCATGATTGACGAGATCTGAAGCAACGACCGGGGACCAGGAACGGTTCACGCTGCCATGCCAAAGAAAAGTTTCGCTTGCCTCCTGTCGCTTTTCCTGTTCGCACTTGCCGCCAACGCACAGGACACGCGCGGGTCGATCCGCGGCTTCGTCGAGGATTCAACCCACGCCCGCATCCTCACGGCCACGGTCGAGGTCACCTCTGTCGTTTCATCGCTCGTGCGCCGCGTCTCCACGGTCCGCCGCGGCGAGTTCCTGTTGGAAGGACTCGCGCCGGGTCAATACAGCCTTACCGTCGCCGCCGCTGGATTTGCGCCGGCCTCCGCCAGCCTCTCCGTCTCGGTCGGCGCCATTCGCGATATTGCCGTCACGTTGATGCCGCTCTCCGTGCAGCAGTCGGTGGGAGTGCAGGCCCAGACCTCCTCGATCACCTCGCAGCAGATTGACCTGGCCAGCAGTGTTCACCAGAGCGTCATTACAGGACGCGATCTCGAGACTCTGCCCCTGCCCGCGCGCAGCTTTGCCAACATCGCCTATCTGGCGCCGGGAACCGAGCCCGTCGAACCCTCCGATCCGACCAAGGCGAGGATCACGGCCGTCTCCACCGGTGGCAGCTCCGGCCTCAACAACGAGCTCTCCATCGATGGAGGAGATAACTCGGACGACTACATCGGAGGCTTCCTGCAGAACTACTCCCCCGATGCCATCGGCGAGTTCAACGTGCGCACCGCGCAGGAAGACGCCGACACCGGCGGTACGACCGCTGGCTCCATCCTCCTCACGACGAAGAGTGGAACCAACGACTGGCACGGAGACGCATCCTTCTACGAGCGCGCCGCAGCTTTGAATGCGCGCTATCCGATCGAGAACCCCCCGCCCAATCCCAAGCAGCCCTTCTCAAGACAGAACTACGTCGGCACTCTCGGCGGTCCCGTTCGGAAGGACAAGCTCTGGCTTTTCACCGCCTTCGAAGGTGTGCGCGAGAATGCCAGCATCGCCTACAGCCCGGCAAGAATCGCTCAGTTCGACGCCCTCGCAACCCTCGCGTCGCAGGGCCTCATCCCCGGTGTTCCATCGATCGCCGTGCCTCCCAATGTGCCCATCCCATTCCGCGACTATCTTGGAATGGCGCGCGTGGACTGGGCAGAATCGAGCCGATCGCAATGGCATCTGCGCGCGTCGAACGACGAGTATACGACCCACAATGGCCTGGTCCAGCAGGGCACACTGCCTTCCACCGGCCTGCTCGACCACAACAACTACCTCAGCCTGTTGCTCGGTAATCAGGTTCAATTCACGCCCAACCTCCTCGGACAGTTCGTCTTCAGCGCGAGTGGGCTCCATCTGACGCAGACGCGCAACTCCAATCTGGGTTTTGCCCTCGCCTTTCCGTTCAGTTCCACCGCGGTCACCATCTCCGGCTTTGAGACCTTTGGCGACAACCAGTTTGCAACGCCAATCACGTTCTTTCCCTCGGAACGAAACCAGGAGAAGTACCAGATCCGCTACGACCTCAGCCAGACCCGCGAACATCACGCGGTCAAGTTCGGCGTCAACTTTGTCCATGAGCCGGTGCTCGGCGGCAGTTTCCCGGGCAACACCGAGACGCTCTATCAATTCCCCAACAACCCCACCTATTACCTGGGCAACCCCGCCCAATTTACGGCGGACAGGATGGCCGGAGCATCTTCGTCCAACCTCGGAGGCGCCTTCTCGCAGAATATCCAGCGACTGGCGCTCTACGCCGAGGACGCATGGCGCGCGACCCGCAAACTGACCCTCAACTACGGCCTGCGCTATTCCACGACCTACGGCCTGTTCCTCTCCTCCCGGCGCAGTCAGTTGCAGAATCCCGGCTATCTCACCCTCGCCGCGTTGAAGATTCCGCTGGTCTCCGGCGCACCGCACGACGACCGGAAGCAATTCGCCCCCAGGCTTGGCTTTGCCTACTCCGCGAGCAGTAAGAGCACAACGGTCCTGCGCGGAGGCTTCGGTCTGTACTTTGACGACCTCGCCCAGAACGGCTGGTCAACCGCGTTCCAGGCAGCAGACATTCCGCCTGGCCCCTGCTCCAATCCGATCGCGGATCCCGCTGGCACCGCCAATGCGGGTTGCGTTCCTGGCGGCGCCGCAGGCGGTAGGGCGAGTCTCATCGACCCGAATTACCGGACACCCTACGCCATCCACATTTCGGCCGGGATCCAACACGCCTTCAGCGCGAGTTGGTCCGCCAGCGCCGACTATATCCACGAACAGGGCAATCACGGATATCGCGCCTACAGTTACACCGGCGGCTCCAACCTGTTTACTCCCGAGCTTCAGGAGAGCGACCCGAACCAGGCGACCTACGTTCCCGACGCGAATGTCTTTCACTCCGACAACCGGTCGAGCTACAACGCTCTGCTCGTGCATGTGCAAGGAAACGTCACGCGCCGATTCAACCTCCTGGTCAACTACACATTCGCGAAGGCGCAGACCTGGGGCTGCGTTCTCGGAGAGCTTTTCGATTACGTCAACGGCGTCTGCAACCCGCTCCAGCCCTTTGCGACGGGCGACTATGGCCCGTCCGGCGAAGATGTTCGCCACCGCCTCGTGATTGCCGGGACCGCGCATCTTCCCGGAGGCATCGAACTCAGCGGGCTGTCTCAGTCCGAGAGTGCTCGCCCCTTCACCATTACCACCGCCGACAACAGTGGCCGCATCGCCATCAATGGGGTTCCAACGACGCTCGACCAGTTCCGCGGCACTCCCTACCTCCAGACGGACCTTCGCGTTAGCCGGCCCGTCAGGATTCAGGACCGGTGGTCGATCGTACCCTTTGCGTACCTGTTCAACGTCTTCGACCGCAATAACCCCGGGGCCAACTATGTCACCAACGTCGCAGCGCTCCCCGTGCCCGCGGTTGAGGCCGAGTCAGGCAACATCACCGATGTCTACGCCAATGCCACCTGCACTGCGACGACTCCGATCACCGGTCCCAGCCAGTTGCGTGTCCCGAGTGGCGCGCTTGGAGATTTCTTCGGCCCTGGCACCACCGTAGGCATTCCGTTCGCTGCCCAGCTTGGCGCTCGCGTCGACTTCTGAAGCCCCAAACCCACACCCGAACCGGGAAGTTCGGCCCCCAGATCGATCCCCTGCCCTCTGATATGATTGCCCTGTGTGTGTCCCCTGTCTCTCGTCGTACATATTCCCCATGATCAGCCGAATTCAGTCCGAATCCAGCTGTGGGATTGTGGGGTTCGAAGAAGGGTTATGTTGCTGATGGATCATGTGCGCCCGTAGCTCAGCTGGATAGAGCGGCAGCCTCCGAAGCTGTAGGTCAGAAGTTCGAATCTTCTCGGGCGCACCATCTCCCCCATCAATCCATGCTAGTCGCGGCCTTCGTCGAAGCTGCCATCGCAGTTCCTGCAGAGCAGCTCAAGCCTCGTCCGTAAACAGGTCCTCGATCGGCTTCGAGAACAGGCGCGCAAGCTTGAACGCCAGTGGCAGCGAAGGGTCGTATTTGCCCGTCTCAATAGCATTCACGGACTGACGCGATACTTCGAGACGCTCCGCAAGATCGGCCTGAGACCAGCCCTGTTCGGCCCGCAGAACTCGCAGTCGGTTTTTCATCGGTATCTCCGCTTCAGGAATGGCGTCGCCACTCCGACGAAGAACCAGAACAGTGGGAAGGCCAGGTATGGCTGGAATCCAATCGTTCCCGCAAAGTTCTGCAGAAAGCCCCAGACCGTTGTTGTCGCGAGGGTGAACGCGATGGCCCACAGCATTGACTGAATGAGCACGTTGCGTTGAAATTCGTCCTTTTCCTCCACTAGGTAGAGGCCAACCACCAGGATGACGCCCAGGATCGGCACAGAAGGCAATACGGCCAGTATGTAGAGCAAAGTGCCAGTTGGTTGGAAGTGTTTGATAGACGATACGACTGAAAGAATCACGACAACATAGGCGGCCATTGTCGCGAAGAAGCGCCTTGCGTACCGGCGCGTTGCTGGGTTGTTCGGCATGCAGTTCATAATTGGCTTCCTCTGTTTCTTCCGTTCCTTGAGAGCGGTTGACTCCTATTCCGCCGGCAGCGGATTGGCAAGCTTGTAAGTGATCTTGGCCACAATCGCCCCGACGCAGAACGCAAACAGCTCCATAAACGGCGGCGTCTGCCCATGCCAGCCGAAGATCCGCAGAAATCCCGCAAAAGCATTGACCGACAGACAAGCCCCCGCCCCCGCCAGCAGGCAGCGCATCACCAGGTCGCGCTTGAAGTCGTCCCGTTCAGCCTTCAGATACTTCCCCGTCAGGTAGAAGATCTCGATCAGCGGAAGCGATGGAAACACCGCAAATGCGAACAGCGACCAGCCGCTGGGGTGAATTCGGTCGACGAGGTAGGCGGTGCCGATGAAAACCACGAAATACAACCCCAAAACCGTGAAGCTCTGCTTCTGGTAAGCGCGCGTCGCTGGTGATTTCATTTCACATCTCCTCTGCTAATGACAAGGACACTTTACGTCAAGCACCCTTGTCATGTCAAGGGGGCTTGTCAGTTTATTTTGCGCCGGAAGTTTGGGCAGATTGGTGGTCGTTGTTAGGCTTGAGCCTATGAACGTGAACTTCGCCGAGCGTGCGCATAATCACAACTGGAAGCTGGACCCGATTGTGCGCTCGCTGCTGGACATGGATTTCTACAAGCTGCTGATGCTGCAGTTCATCTGGAAGAACTTCCCGGCCGTTCGCGTCACCAGCGAAGTCGTCAATCGCACCACGCGCGTCCGGCTGGCCGAAGAGATCGACGCCCATGCGCTGATTGCCCAGATGGACCATGTGCGCGAACTGAAATTTCGCCGGTCCGAGCTGATCTGGCTGGCTGGCAACACGTTCTACGGCACGCGTCAGATCTTCGAGCCTGCCTTCCTCGCGTGGCTGGAGTCGGACTTCCGCCTGTCGGAGTACAGCGTCACGCAGGAAGATGGCCAGCTTCGGCTGCGCTTCTCAGGTCTCTGGACCGAAGTCACCATGTGGGAGATCTACTCGCTCGCGCTGGTCAGCGAGATGCGCACTCGAGCTGCCCTGGCAAAGCTCAACGAGATGGAACTCGACGTTCTCTACGCTCGAGCCAAGACCAAGCTATGGGACAAGATCGAGTTGCTGCGCACCGCTCCTGCGGTGAGAATCTCGGAATTCGGCACCCGCCGCCGTCACAGCTTTCTCTGGCAGGAATACGTCATCGAGGCGATGCGCGCACGTCTAGGCGAGAGTCTCTCTGGCTCGTCGAACACCTTCCTCGCCTACAAGCACGATCTTGAGGCGATGGGCACCAACGCGCACGAACTGCCCATGGCGATGGCTGCGCTGGCCGGCAACGACGACGCGGCGCTGCATGCGTCGCAGTACAAGGTGCTGGAACTCTGGCAGAAGAGCTACGGCGGCGAGTTGCTGATCCTGCTTCCCGACACGTTCGGCACCACGCAGTTTCTCGAAGGCGCGCCCAACTGGGTCGCAGACTGGACCGGCCAGCGCGTGGATTCGAAGGACCCGTTCGTCGCGGGCGATGAGTACATCCGCTGGCTGCTGTCGCGCGGCCGCGATCCGCGACGCAAACGCCTGATCGCCTCCGACGGTCTCGATGTCGCGGAGATTCTCCGCCTGCAGGAGTACTTCCACGGCCGCATCCGCTTCTCCGCCGGTTGGGGAACCCTGCTGACCAATGACTTCCGCGGCTGCCATCCGCGTGGCGAACGTGATCTGGAGCCAATCAGCCTGGTCTGCAAGCTGATGACGGTCGACGGCCGCCCGGCGGTGAAGCTCAGCGACAACCCGCGCAAAGCCACCGGCCCCGAAGTCGAAGTGGAACGCTACCGCAGCGTCTTCGGAACTGTCGCCGTCGGCGCGACCGAGGTGCTGGTGTAGCGGACGCGGTTCGCGCGTCATCCCTTCGCCATCTCGTACAGAATTCCGATGGCCTGCTGTGCTTTGGGCTCGCGGAAGTCGCCGGCGATCTCTCCCGCCAGAGTCATCACAGAGACAGTCGTCGCGCCCGCCTTCGCGACACGCAGTAGAGCGGCCTGTTCCGTACGCTCGCTCATGCCGCCGCATGCGTCCAGCACGAGAAAGACTTTGTAGCCCAGATCGCACGCCGTCAACGCCGGAAGCTGAACGGCGAGTTCCGTGGCGACACCGGAGATCAGCAGCGTCTTGCGGCCGGTAGCTTCAATCGCGGCGAGGATCTCCGGATTGAGAAACGAGTCGCACGTCGTCCGGTGATGCGTAGGCAATTCGCCGAGTGCCTGCGCAATCTCCGGGAGGATCTTCGCCGGACTTCCATCCTGGCCCTGGACGCCGGTGACGACGACCGGCATCTCGAACAGCTTTGCTACCTTCGCGAGCGCAGATACGGCTGCAGTCAGGCGGCTGATTGGAGTCGTCTGGGTCAGTTCGACGATGCCGGCCTGCAGGTCGGCGAACAGAACTACGGCGTCGGCAGGATTGATTCGCGAGGTTGAGTGGCTCATGAAAGCTAATGTAATGCAATCCGCTGGGGTCATGAAACGCCCCTGTCAAAATTAGTCGATATACTTGCGCTATGAAAAACCTTGGCCCGATTCTTCGAGTGACTGCAGCAGTGGTCTTGCTGCCGGCCATCCTTGTGCAGCAGAGCTTTGCCTGGGGGCACGACGCCCATTCCATGATCAACCGCCTCGCCGGGGCGGCGCTTCCGGCGGATGTGCCTGAGTTCCTGCGCTCGCCGGCCGCCCTCGATGCGTTGGCATACTACGGGCCGCAACCGGACCGTTGGCGGTCAGAGGACAAGAATCTGTACGCGACTTTGGTGCCGGAGCACGATATCGATCTCGAGTGGGCCGATCTGGCCGGTCCGCTGCCGCGCACCCGCTATGCCTACATTCAGGCGCTCGGGGCGGCGCAGGCGAAACATCCCGACATGAAGCTGGGACCCCAGAATGTTGGCCTTCTACCCTATTCTGCAACCGAGACCTACACGATGCTGAAGAGCGCCATGCGCGACTACCGCGGTTTGGTGGCGGCCAAAGAGGACACCAAGCCGGTCGAGGCCGAGATCATCTTCCTCGCCGGCTTTCTTGGGCATTACGTCGGCGACGCCTCGCAGCCGCTGCATGCAACCATCAACTACAACGGCTGGGTCGGACCAAACCCGAATGGCTACGCAGCCGATCACACCATCCATTCCCGCTTTGAGAGCGACTTTGTCCACAACAACGTGAAGGCCGGAGATGTGGCCCCGTTGATCGCTGCCAAGCCGGTCGTGATGGAGGATGTCTTCGCCGACTTCCTGACCTATATTCGCCACTCGAATTCTCTGGTCGAGAAGGTCTATCAATTAGACAAGACCGGCGCGTTCACCGGAGCGGGGACTCCCGAAGGCAAGGCCTTCACCGATGAGCGGATCGCGGCCGGCGCCACCGAACTGCGCGATATGATCTACACCGCCTGGGTCAAGTCGGGCGTACCCATCCCGGATTCCAAGACAGCGAACTGAGCTGCGGTCAGGCAGACAAGCATCATGAAAAAGGCTGTGGGATGTTTGAGGTTTGCGGCCGCGGTGAGCCTGCTGCCGCTGATGCTGGTGCAGCCGGGCGTTGCCTGGGGCCCGGACGGTCACAGCATGATCAACCGACTTGCCGGCGCTGCGTTGCCCGCAGATGTCCCGGCATTCCTGCGTTCCCCGGCGTCGCTCGATGCGCTGGCTTACTACGGGCCTGAGCCGGACCGCTGGCGTTCGCCCGCTGAGCCGGAGTTGAATGCGGCCCAGGCGCCGGAGCACTTCATCTATCTCGAGTTGGCGGATCTCGCCGGACCTCTGCCGCGGCGGCGCTACGACTACATCCGCGCGCTCGCGGCGACCCAGGCGAAGCACCCTGATCTGGAACTGACGCCGGAGCATGTGGGCTTGCAGCCCTACGTGACCAGCGAGGTGTATGAGCGGCTGCAGAGTGCGTTCCGCGAATACCGGGCGCTGCTCGCCGCAAAGCAGGACACCAGGCCTCGTGAGGCCGAGATCACCTTCCTCGCAGGCTGGCTGGGACACTACGTGGCGGATGGAGCGATGCCGCTGCACACCTCCATCCAGTACGACGGATGGGTTGGGCCGAACCCGAATGTCTATTCGACCGGGAAACACATCCATTGGTTCTTCGAGAGCGATTATGTCCACGCGAACGTGAAGGCAACGGACATCGCTCCGCTGGTCAATGCGTCGAGGCCCGCGGCCCTGGGCGATGTGTTCGACGATTACGTTGCGTATCTGCGGCATTCGAATACGCTGGTCGAGGAGACCTACAAGCTGGAAAAGGCTGGCGCGTTTACCGGTGCCGGAACGCTGGCCGGCAAGCAGTTCGTCGATCAGCAATTGGCGGCGGGTGCGATTGAGTTGCGCAACATGATCTATACCGCGTGGCTGAAGTCGGCAGAGCCTGTTCCATCCGGTAACGCGCATTAAGGCCATGGCTAGTCGACTGCGATCGGGACGATCGGGTACTGGTGATGCTGGATGCGGTTGCGCAGGCGCTGCAGCAGTGGTGTCAGCGCGAACGCGAGCAGCGGTGCGCCGAGGACCGAGATTGCGGCCCACACCACCAGCGCGTGCCATTCCCACAGCCAGAGTTGGCGCGCGAGTGCGAGCGGCGCGGTCCGTGCGGCCTGGAAGAAGAGGTGCGGCGAGAGCGGCATCGCCGCGGTGTGGAAGACCCGCGAGCCGAGCCGGATGAACGGAATCACCAGAACCAGTTCCAGCGGGAACATGGCGTGATTCGCGATCTGCGACGCAACCAGGTTCAGGCGGAACGAAAACGCGACGGCCAGGCAGATGAGGGTGGTCGTGCCGATGACCGGGTTGATCCCGATCAGCAGGCCTGCGGCGATGCTCCAGGCCAGCGAGCGCGGCGTTGCTCCCATGCGCAGCAGCGCCAGGATCGGCAGCACGCCGCGGCGGTAGAACCAGGAGTGATGGGCAGCAGCGGAATGAGGCACACGAACAGGATAGACTGTGCGCATAGAGTTCGGCGCGAATGGGCGCCCTGGAGAGTTTGGAACGTGGTTCGATTCCTGAGGGCTGTGGGCAGGGCTGTCAAGGTGACGGCGATATTTCTGCTGGGCGCGCTGGAGCTGGTTGTCAAGCGGCCGGCGACCCGCGAGCAGAGGGCGGAGTGGCTGCACCGGTTCTGCGGGCGGGCAACGCGCGGGATGGACATCGCCGTGCGCGTGGAGGGGACGTTTCCCGAGCGCGGGGTGGTGATCTCGAATCACATGGGTTATCTCGATATCATGACGTACGCGGCATTGCACCGGTGCGTTTTCGTGTCCAAGGCCGAGATGGCCGACGAACCGCTGCTTGGATGGATGACGACGATGGCGGGAACCGTCTACGTGGAGCGGGGCCGCGGTGGATCCGCGATTCGAGCGCGCGGCGAATTGCAGGCGGCGGCCGAGGCTGGACTGCCGATCGTGATCTTTCCAGAGGGCACAACCAGCGACGGCAGCACGGTGCTGAAATTTCACAGCGGCGTGCTTGGCCAGATGTTGGAGGCCGGGCAGCCGGTCACCGCAGCGTTCGTCAGCTATCGGTTGACGCAAGACAATGGGCCGGGCGTGACGATTCAAAACGACGTCGCTTTCTGGGGCGATGAGGCGCAGCTGTTCCCGCACGTCTTTGGTCTGCTGGCGTTGCGCGGCATTGAGGTGAGCGTGCGGATTGCGGACGGCCCGATCGCGTTTACGGCGGATGCACACCACCGCAAACAGGCGGCGATCGAGGCGCGCGCGGCGGTGATGGAACTCGGTGGCGTGCACGAAGCTGTCACGACCGTTCCTTAGGTACTTGCGTCGCGACTTGGCGTGCCGGCGGCATTAATCGGACTTGCTGCAGGCGCTGCAGAATCTGTTCGACGGACCAGTCCAGTGCGTCGGTGCCTTCGACGGAGATGGAGGCGCGGGCGGCGGACGGCAGGACGAAGAGCTCGGCCATGGGGCGCGCGGTGGCGTCGAACTGCTCGCGGACGGATTGCTCGGTGCGGCCTCGCTCCTTTACGTCGCGGTGGATGCGGCGCTTGAGGCAGACCTCGTTGGGGGCGTTGACGTAGACGGAGAAGTTGTAGAGCGGGATCAACTCGTCGAAGTGGAGTGCGAGGATTCCTTCGACGATGACCACTTGCTTCGGGACAATGGTGTCGAAGGCGCCGGCGACGCGCGAGTGTGTTTTGAAGTCGTAGACCGGACGTTGAATTGTTTCGCCGCTGGCCAGCGCCCGGACGTGCTCGACGATGAGTTCGGACTCGAGCGAGTCGGGATGATCGAAGTTGCACTTGTGGCGCGTGTCCAGCGGGAACTGCGACAGATCCCGGTAGTAGAGGTCGAGCGGGAAAAGGGTTGCGTCGAGTTGTGTGGCCAACTCGGCGGCGAGCGTGGTTTTGCCCGATCCGGAACAGCCGGCGATGGCGAGGACGAGCGGCTTTGCGGCTTCCATCATGCGGCGGCGATCTGGGGCACGAGCGCGGTGAGGAGGGCGGTGAACTGCTGCTCGACGCGGCGGCCGATCTCCATGACGTCCTCGTGGTGGATGGTCTCGGCGGTGTCGCTTCCTTCGCGGATGACGCCGGCGGCCATGTTGGTGACGAGCGAGAGGCCGAGGACTTCGATTCCCATGTGGCGGGCTACGATGACTTCTTGCACGGTGGACATGCCGACGAGGTCGGCGCCGAGAGTGCGGAAGGCGCGGATCTCGGCGGGCGTTTCGAAGCTGGGCCCGAGCACGGCGAGGTAGACGCCTTCGCTGAGTGGAATGTTCTGGCGGTCGGCTTCTGCGTGGGCGAGTTTGCGGAGAGCGGGCGAGTAGGCGGTCGACATGTCGAAGAAGCGCTGCCCGGCGTCGGGCGCGCAGGCGAAGCGGGAGTCGTTCGGGCCCATGGCGGCGTTGGTTCCGGTGAGGTTGATCTGGTCGGAGATGGCGACCAGCGAGCCCTGCGGAATGTTGGCGCGGATGCCTCCGGCGGCGTTGGTGAGGATCAGTTTGTGGCAGCCGAGCAGGCCGAGCACGCGCATGGGAAAGGTGACCTGCTCCATCGAATAGCCTTCGTAGGCGTGGACGCGTCCCTGCATGACGGCGACGGCGACTCCGCCGATGGTTCCCAGGACGAGCACGCCCGAGTGACCAGCGACCGTCGATTGCGGGAAGTGCGGGATTTCGGCGTACGGGATAGTGACGGCGTCCGCAACCTGGGAGGCAAATCCGCCGAGACCGGAGCCGAGAATAATGCCGACCGTTGGAGGCAAGGCGACCAGCGTAAAGATGTGATCGACTGCTTCCTGCGCTTTACTGAAGAGATCTACCATCGTTGCTCCTCGATTTCGGTTCAGGCTAGTGTAGCGGCATTGGGTGGAAATCCGGTTGCCGGAATCTGTCGAAATCGTGGTACCCCCCCCGGGGGGTGGTGGTCTTAAGGGTAAGAATATACTTGACACACCATCACTCTTAGTGCATCATAGGTTTACGTAACACTATTGGTGATGCTTATGAAGAATAAGGAGTTCCCAAAGAGTTTCCTGCAAGCTGCTAGATACTTCGCCGATCCTGACGTGTGTGTGGACTTTGTTGCGTCGATGCGCTGGCTTGATGGCGTTGTGTGTCCGCACTGTGGGTGCCGCAAGGTTTCGTACCTCAGCACTCGCCGAATCTGGAAGTGCATGAGCCGGGATTGCCATAAGCAGTTCTCCGTGAAGACTGGCAGCGTGTTTGAGGATTCCCCGCTTCCGCTGGACAAGTGGCTCACCGCCGTCTGGCTGATCGTGAACTGTAAAAATGGTATCAGCAGCTACGAAATCGCCCGCGATCTCGCAGTGACTCAGAAATCTGCTTGGTTCATGCTCCACCGCATACGGCTGGCGCTTCGCAAAGGCAACTGGAACAAGCTAGGCGGGGAGGATGGGGGTCCTGTAGAGGTCGATGAGACCTTCATCGGTCCCAAGCCTCAGAGTATGCACCGCGAGCGCAGGCTGAAGATGCAGAACGCATTGAAGGGGTCTGGCCACGGCAAGACTATCGTGATGGGGATGCTCGACCGAGACAGTAGACAGGTACGGGCGCAGGTAGTTCCAAACGTGAGGCGGGAGACTCTGCAAAATGCCATACTCTCCGAGATAGAGAAAGGATCGACCGTCTACACCGACGGTTACGCATCATACGACGACCTGGCAGCGCGGAACTACGTTCACGAGACCGTCAACCACGTTGATGAGTACGTCCGAGGCAATGTCCACACCCAAGGGATCGAGAACTTCTGGAGCCTCCTCAAGCGCGGACTGCGGGGTACCTACGTTGCAGTCGAGCCATTCCATCTCCACCGTTACGCGGACGAGCAGGTATTCCGCTACAACAATCGCGCGACCAAGGACAACCCGCTCAATGACGCGGATCGCTTCATGCTGGCTGTATCGCAGATTTCAGGGAAGAGACTGACCTATGCAGAACTGACTGGCAAGGTGGGAGAAACGACGGCACTCTGAGGCGAAGTGGATGCGGAGACAAGGGCGGGGGAAGCGGGACTAGAAAGAGGGCATAGAGATGGATATGTATTGTCAGTTTTACTGCCCAAATTGCAGAGAGCGGATTCTACTCCCTCACGAAAGCCTCGTGAGTATGCACAAGCTTCGACTATCCCAGACCAGCGATATTCCTCATGTTGCTTTTCCATGCCCACATTGCAAGCAACTAAGAGCTTACTCCTTACATCCAAACTCTCCCGCCGAAGCAGAGAATTCGGATGTGATATTGATACCCCCGCCCGGAATCCCGCTACTATGTCTTGCATGGCTCCGATGCGTTGAGGAAACATGCGAAATTCGCGTGCAACTTCTCGCGCCGTGGAACGAGACCACCACCGTAGAGGAGCGCAAATCCGATATAGACATTTGGATATGGGATCACTTGCTTTGCCCGCAGGGACATAGCATACGGAAACCGAATTTTCGTACTCGGGAGTAGTCGATGAGCAATCCACGCGATGCAGAGTATCACAGCGGTTTGCTCTTAGCTTACTTTTGAGGGTCGTTCTTTCCGCGTCGGAATAGCCGTTTTCGGCACTTTCATAATCGTCTGCATGGCAGCCGTGAAGCGGGCAAACTCGGGATTGTCAGGCGGCTTCTTCATAGGTCCTATTATCTCCTCTAAAGCCCACGCTTCCTAGCCCAACGGTCAAACGCGAAGCACGCGGCTCCCATAGCGAGACACCCTAAACCAGTCCAGTACATCTTGGCATATAGGCCCCACAGCCCAACGAGGGTCACGCTGACAGCCCCGTAAAGCAACATGAAATCGGCAACCTTACTCTTGCCCATCGGGCGCCCTTTCGATGCCTTCTTTGAGCTGCTGGAACCGCTTGGCAGGTAAGGCGCGCTGCTTTCTCTTGTATCTTCACGTCTGGCAGCCTCAGTTCTTTCATAAACCCTTCCCCAAGTGACTGCAACATCTTAGGCCCAATAGTGCGATTTAGAATCCCGGTGGACTCATTCTCATATATCTTCTGGAAAGTGTATCGGGTCTTGCGGGAGTCCAAGCGTCTTTCTGCGTCTTTCATGTTCTCGTATGCCATCAAATCGGCCAATTGCAAAGGGGTGCAAGTTTCCCATCCCAACGGGGCAATGGTGGTAAGGTACCGTCCGTAAGTAAACTGGGGATCTTCCTTTAGAGACTTGAAACGGCTCAGCATCTCTTCGTCCCAGTCGCAACGATCATGTATCAAAGTCATGTGTAACTCTTCGTCGTTATTGACGTTTTTATCGTCAATCCACCTACCTAAACCATAGATCAAGAATAAAGTGGTGACAGCATAGGCCGAACCAATCAAGTCCTTCCCAGAAGTGACCTTTGCCAGGGCACGCAAGTCAATCGAGAACGAGACAGTCTTCAGTGGATGCCGGTTGATGATTGCCAATAGCGCAGTGGTCAACTCTTGCTGCTCATCTTTGCTCCACCCTTCAAAATCGTTGCTTCGCGCATTACACTCCGCGGCATGGTACCGTCGTAAAGGTTTCCTCCCGCTGGCCGCAAGACGCACATTCACGTCGGCAAGCATAGCTTCCCATTCTTCCGCGAGCGGTACCCACTCACAGCCCCGCGCTACAAGCGCAGAGAGAGTGAAGATGCGCATATCTTTGCTCACGCTTTCGTCAATGTAACCCTTCAAAAGCACGAAAACTCCCGCCATTCCATTCGGGTTCAAAGAGGCCAAAATCTCCCACTGAGAGTAGAGCGGAATGCTACCATTCCTGCCCAAATCCTTGACGTTTTCCATCGGAAAAACCCTTCCGATAGGGGAGGCAAGTTTTTTACTGAACACCGCTATGGTGTGTCAAGTATATTCTTGCCCTTGCAAATATTTGATTCCAAGCTAGTTATAGTCAAATATTTCCAAACAAACGAGTTACGGTGCGATGAAGTGATTTTGGCGAATATTGACGTCGCCCCGGTGTTTTTCCAAGCGTTCGGAAATCGATCTGCAACGCCTCCCCCAAGGCGTTTTCGGTTGAGAGGACAGGGCCAGACACGAGGCCGCATTCCTGTTTCTCTACCTTTATAAGTATATCGGGTGTGTCAAGGAATGTTTGGTGGAAAAGCGGTTGCGGGCTGAAATGGAGCGGGTTTGAGTGAGTGTCCCGGCTCGGGCGGTGCTGCCCTCGTTGCGTTTGTAGTTGCCTATAACACGTGCCAGCTCAACCGGTCGATGCAACACCATCTCATAGGAATGATTTTTCTAAAGGTGGTGTTTATGGCGCAAGGAAAACGAAATTGGCTTTCCGCGGATCAGCGGGCCGACATGTGGCGCCGTTGGAAGGCGGGAGAGTCGTTGCATGAGATTGGGCGCGCCTTCGGGAAGGGCCATGGTTCCATTCGGTTCTTGCTGACGCAGCGCGGCGGGATAGTTCCTGCGGCTCGTAGGCGTTCACCGCGAACGCTCACGCTGGCCGAGCGGGAAGACATCTCACGAGGGATCGCTTCCGGTTCGTCGATTCGGGAGATAGCCAAAGGGTTGCAGCGGGCTGTGTCGACGGTCAGCCGGGAGGTGGCGCGCCACGGCGGGCGTCCACTCTATCGAGCCAGTGAAGCCGACTCCCAGGCCTGGGAGTCGGCTCTGCGGCCTAAGGTGGCCACCCACGGGAAGCTGCGGACGATCGTCGCCAGTAAACTGATCCTGGACTGGTCGCCCGAACAGATTTCGGGATGGTTGAAGATGCGGTATCCCCAGAACGAGAGTATGCGCGTGTCCCACGAAACCATATACCGCAGCTTATTCATCCAGGCCCGGGGAGCGTTGAAAAAGGAGCTGATTCAGCACCTGCGGTCCAAGCGGCTTATCCGTCGCTCACTGCACTCGCGGGCTGACGGACAGTCGCGAGGTCAGATCGTCCGCGCTGAGCCGGCACGTTCGTAAACTCCCCGCGTCCCTGCGGCGCTCCTTGACCTGGGACCGAGGACTGGAGATGGCCAAACACAAGAGCTTCACGGTGGCCACCAATGTGCAAGTCTTCTTCTGTGATCCGCAGAGCCCCTGGCAACGCGGCACCAACGAAAACACCAACGGGCTGCTGCGACAGTACTTCCCCAAGAAAACCGACTTGTCCGGCTATTCTCAATCCGATCTCGACAAAGTAGCGCTGCGCCTCAATCAACGTCCAAGAAAAACTTTGGGCTTTGAAACTCCGGCCAGTAAACTCCAAGCTAGTGTTGCAGCGATCCATTGAGACCGCCCTCGTTATAGGTAACTTCGCTCGACTGGGCTTCAAACTGACCCCACTCCTTCCGTAGTTTTGCCAAGATCGGCAAACCACCCTTCTACCCAGCGAGCAAAGACAACTCGCCGGGTGGGGGCGACCTTTCGATAAGACGGAAAGGACGGGCCACCCTAGCGAAGAGAAAATACGGAGATTCTGGACTCGATGAAACCGAGTCCAGAATGACGACTGAGGGAGAATGCTGAGAGAGAATTTGGGGTGATCGCCTTCTGGGTTACGCCTCCTGGTGGTTACTCCTCCTCGTCGTGGACGGGTTGTTTGGCGGCGGCGAGGATTTTTTCGGCGATCATTTGCGGGACGATGTCGTAGTGGTCCATCTCCATGCGGAAGCTGCCGCGGCCCTGGGTCATGGATGTGAGCGCGGTGCCATAGGTGAGGATTTCGGCCATGGGGACTTCGGCGCGGATAATCGTACCGGTGCCGCTGCTTTCCATGCCCTGGACCCGGCCGCGGCGTCCGCTGAGGTCGCCCATCAAGGCTCCGGCAAACTCGTCGGGGGCTTCGATTTCCAGTTTCATCACCGGCTCGAGCAGCGCCGGTTTCGCCAGCTCCATGCATTTGCGGAAGCCGATTCGCGCGGCCATCTTGAATGACATTTCGCTGGAGTCGACGTCGTGGTAGCTGCCGTCGAAGACGGTGACCTTTATGTCGACGACCGGGTAGCCGGCCAGGAAGCCCCGGGCGGCTGATTCTCGGACACCCTTCTCCACGGCGGGAACGTACTGGCGCGGGATGGCTCCACCGAAGATCTCGTTGGCAAAGCCGACGCCACTGCCGCGGGTCTGCGGCTCGATGCGGAGCTTGCAGTCGCCGAACTGACCGTGGCCTCCGCTCTGCTTCTTGTGGCGACCCTGCGCTTCCGCCTTGCCGCGGACGGTTTCGCGGTAGGGGACCTTGGGCGCCTTGAGGATGACGTTGGTGTGATAGCGGCGACTGAGCTTGGAGACCAGAGCTTCGATGTGCGGCTGCCCTGCCCCGGAGACCAGGAACTCGTTGGTCTGCGGGTCGCGGAAGAACTTCACCATGGGGTCGTCTTCCATGAGCTTGTGGAGGGCTGGCGCGAGTTTGTCCTCGTCGCCGCGGGTCTTGGGCTCGATGGCGTAGGTCATGGCGGCTTCGGGCATCGTCACCGGATCGATGAAGATGTCTTTGCCCTTGTCGCCGAGCGTGTCTCCGGTGAGGGTGACGCGAAGTTTGACGGCTGCGCCAAGATCGCCGGCATGGAGTTCCTGCACCTCGACGGGCTTGCGGCCCTGCATGATGTAGAGGTGGGAGAGGGTCTCGGACTCCTGCCGGGTGTAGTTCATGAGCGTGGAGTCTGCCTTCATTTTGCCACTGATGACTTTGAAGAAGGTGACACGGCCGGTGAAGGGGTCGGTCATCGTCTTGTAGACGTAGATAGCCAGCGGTGCAGCATCGTCTAAACTTCGCGTGACTGTCTCCTCTGGGCTCTCGGCGTGCGCGCCGTTGCCGTTCGACGCGGCGTCCTTCAGCTTTCCTTTGGCGACGATGGGCTCGCGCTCGGTGGGGGCGGGCGTGTAGTCCTTGAAGAAGTCCAGCAGGTGGTCGGTGCCGACGTTGCGGAGGCCGCTGACGTAGAGCACGGGGAAGATGCGGTCCTCGCGGATGGCTTCGTGGAGTGCGGTGATGAGGTGCTCCTCGGGGATGGTGCCTTCGCGGAAGAACTCCTCCATCAGCTCGTCCTTACCTTCGGCGACGAGTTCGACCAGGGCTTCGTGGGCGGCCTTCGCGTCGTTCATGACTGCGTCGGGAATCTTGCCGACTTCGCCGCGGCCATCGCCATCGGGCGTGTAGAGGAAGGCCTTCATGGTGACGAGGTCGACGACGCCGTGGAAGCCGTGCTGGTCGACGATGGGGAGCTGGACGGGGACGACCTGGCGGCCCCAGCGCTCCTGCATGGTCTCGATCATCTTCTGGCGGCCGAGGCGGCTGTCGGCCTTGGGATGGTCGATCTGATTGATGGCGATGACGCGCGGAAGATTGACTTCGGCGGCGTACTTCCAGACGCGGTCGGTCGCGGCTTCTACGCCGGACTGGGCGTTGACGACGACGAGCGCGGCTTCGACCGGCAGCATGGCGGCGCGGGTCTCGTAGAGGAACATGTGGAAGCCGGGGGTGTCGAGGAGATTGATCTTGACTCCGTTCCATTCGGCGTAGGCGGCGGCGTTGGCCATGGTGGTGCGGCGGGCTACTTCTTCTTCGTCGTATGCGGTGACTGCGGATCCATCGTCCACGCGCCCCCGGGTAGACGTCATCTTCGCGGCTTGCAGGAGAGCTGCGACCAATGTCGTCTTACCGCTGTGCGCGTGGCCCACTACAGCGACGTTGCGGATGTCCCGTCCGAGATAATTCTTCATAGCCGACTCCTTATGGTTGCGTAAAACATTGCACCGAATGGTATAGGACGGATACGAGCGATGGTGTGACGCTGCTCACCGGTCCGAGGTGGGGAAACGTTGGACGGTCAGGGGTAGGGGGCTTCGGGGGCGGAGGGTGGACACACGGGGAGCGCGGGGGGCGTTCTGCCTGCCGGGCCGTTCGACGCGTTGATCCTGGCGTCAGCCATCTGTATCCTGCCAAACGCGCGGAGGGCAACCTGGTTTGAGAGTGCACCAGGCTGCGGAACCCGCGAAAGCGGCATGCTATCACAACGGGCTTTTCATCTGCAGGGGGCGGCGATGGATGAGAGAGGAAGCGCGGTATACTGGAAGTAGTTCTTTGAGTGCCACGAGCAAGGTTGTATGCCAGCACCCAAATGGGGGCGTCACGGCTTCGACGGGATTGCTAGCGGCAGAGAGGCATGCCGG
>OBLU010001051.1_pt1 | contig 25715 bp, 19 predicted proteins | sample 1518681 | NCBI WGS metagenome assembly OBLU01 (sample SAMEA3539304, study PRJEB22396) | soil metagenome | biome: tundra; feature: field; material: soil | place: USA | collected 2010-05 | depth 0.15 m
GGTCGGCACCGAAGCTGTGCCAACGAATCACGTTCCCGTCGGCTTCGCTCCCGGCGCACGGTCGTCAGGCTCTGTTCCCGCTTGGCGGCAAAAACCGATAAACTGCGGGTGAGCTGGCAAAACTACCCCGGAGGTGGGCCAAATCAGATGAGCGAAGTGGGCCAGGCCGGGTGAGCAGACTCACGGACTCGATTGCGAAATAAGCTCGTTCGCATCGGTGGGGTGGACGTGGATTTCATCGAAGACCCTTACCTTCAGTTGATCGCCGATGCAGGGGCGCCATTCGCCAACACTGAAGTCCGCATCACACGCGGCCGCCGGAACGAGTGTCACCGGAACGCGGCGCTCTTCTGGCTCAATGGCAAGTGCTCTGCCACCGCTACTGGCTACTACCTCGGACCGGATGGTATCTGGCGTCAGCATTCTCGGGGCGTGGCGGACAACGGCACAATCCTGGACACGCATCAGGAGCCAGTTGTATTTCGGAGTCCGAGTAGAGTCCATGGAGGGCTGTCAAGTTCGCGGAAGACTACCTTGGCGTGGCGGAGGTTCTGCGTTTCCTTAAAAGAAATCCGGAGAGGTTCCGGCCGATCATTGACGAAGCCCGCAAGGCCCTGACCTCCCCATTCTGAGTTTTGGGGCTGCGCAGACTGGGCTACCAGCCCAACCCGCGCGGGCTCCGGCCCGGGCGCTGTTCGCCGGCCCCCCGTCCCCGGAGTACAAGCTGCAGTCTGTACCCGCTGCAGCCACGCAGTGCGCCACTCACCGCGAGCATAGCGCCCTTGTCGCGCCCGGACCGCAACTGGGCTATTTTCGAGCCGTCCCTTGCTCCAGAAGACTGCGGGCTTGCTTCCGAACGACTTCGGAATTGTCAGTGCGAGCTACGGTAGCGATGATTCGTTGAATGGCTTCATCCGTTGGAATTCGGTCCGTCAAGGCGAACAGGCTCGCAATTCTGACGTTCTCGGCTTTGTCCTGTTGGGTGGCAGCGAGCAACGTCTTCTTGATGATAACCACACCATTACGTGTGGTCAGCGCCTGAGCAGCCGCCGCCCGCACCTGCGAGTCCTGATCCGTCTTTAGCATTTCACAAAGGGTTTGGTCGGATACAGTCGCTTGAAAACCAGACAGAGCCGCAGCCACCGCACGCCTTATTCCAGGTGATCGATCCGCTCTTTGTGCAACGATGACAGTCATCGCCCTATTTGAGCCAGTATTTCCCAGGGCTAGCAACACCGTCGCTTTATCATCACTCGCCGCTACGGACAAGCGGTCCACAAGTTCACTTACGATGGTGTTTGAGCCAGTTGGAGACTGCTTTGACAACTTCCTCGCGACAGCGCCAAGTCCCAATAGCGCCACGGATTGTACTTCGCGTGATGAAGAGTGAGTAAGCTCCTCAAGAAGGGCACTAACTTGTTTTGTTGGCCGATCGATCGATCCGAGCAGGGGCACCAGCGTCGTAAGTGAACGCGAGTCAACCTTTCTTGCCTGTATTGCGCCGCACAGCGCCCTTTGTGCCGCGGAGGATCCGACCGAGGCAAGTGCTGTGCCAAGCATTTCAGCCGAGGGCTTTTCCAAGTCCCCGGTCGAGAGCGTCTTTCCAAGCACCGCAGTCTCCTCCGGACGGAGATAGAATAACGCCTTCAATTTTAGATAGATCTTTGTCTGTTGGTCACGAGAAACGCCTTGACCATCGAGCAGTGAAAGATCATGCTGAATTGACTCGGCCGAATCTTGACCGAGAATCTGCCTCTGAACCGACGTCTCACCCTCTGATTTCTCCGGGTCCTCGACGGGAGAAGCGCTCGCCGTAGATCCTTCCATGCTGAACGTCCTTCTGGCAGCCGCAAGCTCGCCTTGAGAAAGCGGCTTATCTGATAGGAGTTGAGCTAGTAACGACGTGTCCTGGGCGGCAATTTGCCGGCTCTGAATAAAGATGTCCTCATGGAAGGTGCCCTGGAGACGTTCAATCGTACCCATGCTGTTAAGCCTGAACTCTATCTTGCCCTGGGGTACCGTCCGTGCCGCGATCCCCGCCTCGGCTGTTCCCGCCCGCGTTGATGGCACGGATGCGTTGCTGTCGCTTCCCATTGTTTTCGAGACTCGTGCTACGGTTCCCGAATTTGTGATGGTTTGATAACGTGCCGAGTACGGCGTGCTTGCCCCGGTCTCGTGGGTGAGCCACGTCTGACGGAGTTGGTGGTTGGCCGGAAGAACAAACTGCTGTGTCAACAGAATAGCGCGGGCAAAATTTCTGGCCATCGATGTGTACTGTTTAGGAAAATCGGTTTGATCGAGCCGCCCATTGGCATCTAGATAGAAATAGATAGTCTTCGTCAGATCTGCGGCGACTTCTCGCTCTTTGTCGGACTGCGGTCGACCATCCACCTGAATCCCAACCACCACTCTTTCGAATGTCGCAGACGCTTTGATACCACCTGGACGGCGGTGATCGAGGACTGTGATGACCTCAACCGCCTCAAGTGTTCCTAGGAGGTCATGCCTCGCTGGGCGTCCGCCACCAATGTCTGATGTACCGATGGCCGCACTAAGGTCGCTATAGCCCTTGGATTGGTAGTGCACTTCATAGGAGAGCCGTGTTCCTATGTGGGGACCAGCCAGTGTCTCAGCGCTCAGGGCACAGCCTTGACAAACAAAGACCATGCCGACAATCGACCGAAGGTAGATAGCGGGCGAAATATCTATGAACCGCACCTACAAATCTCCACTGTGCTCGCGATGCGAGCGTGAGGTGGTCTTTTCGTGTCGATGGAGACCAAGAAAAACGAGCATCGGCACGATCAGCAGGGCGATGGTGGAAGGCTCTGGAGCAGTCGAGGCCCTTACGGTGAAGCCCGCGGAACCCAACACGTCCTGCGCGTTCGAATCGATGCCGCCGAGAACGGCGTAAGTTCCGGTATACGTGCCCGCCAAATCGGTGAATGGATTCGTCAACAGGACATCGAACAATTCGATATCCGCCGACGACTGCCCTGGATCGAGCGAGAACGGCACAGTGCCGAAGAACTGATCGTTGATTATGAAGCTGCTGCCAAGGAGATTGAGAGCGTCGCTGTTCAGGAACACTGTATCCAGGCCACCATTCGACAAGATACCCGTAAAGAACAACGTGTCACCGGGACTCCCGGTCTGGTTCGGGTTATCGAATGCAACCAGGATACCGGCTCGTCCGCTGGCCATCGTCAGGCAAAGGAGCGCCACCAAGATCATTGCTCGTTTCATTACGGTCTTCCTCCGTCATGGTAATGTAAGGCGTGCCGTCGATGTGAACGTGCCGCCAGTGTAGGTTCCGGTCACCGTGAGGGAACTCGCCGCCCCCGAGGAACCGGCCGAAGGGGGCACGGTCACTGCAACCTGTGTTGATGAATTCGGGAGAATGGTTCCGATCGTCTGCGGCAGCGGAGTTCCAGAAGCGGTGCCGATTTTCACGCCGGTTAGAATCACGTCGCTGGCCGGAGTAGAGCCGGTATTCGCAAGCGTGAGTTGCACCACGATGTTGTTGCTCCCGTCCCGGCTCAAAAGCCTGGTCACAATGATCTGCACCCCGGAGGCCGAACCCGACAGTACACTGAATGCCATCGGATTGGACACCCCTCCGCCCGCGCCCGTGTCGTCTGCGGGATTTTGCAGCCGAATACTCGCAGCACCCGGAGACACGATGCTGGCCGCCGGAACATGCACTATCACCTGAGTCGGTGAAATGAATGTGGTCGGTAACGGGACACCATTCCACAGCCCTGTTGTCATGCTCAGGAAACCCGTTCCGCTTACCGAAAGCCCAAAGTGATCCGCTCCCGCCACAATCGAAGACGGCGCCAAGCCTGTAATCGTCGGGACTGGCGGTGGCGTATTGTTGACGGTGAATGAAACGGCACGGGATCTGCCGCCGCCAGTCGTTTGTTGAACTACCCGGATCGGGAAGGTTCCCGGCACGGCTAAGTTCGCTGCCGGTACGGTCGCGGTGAGTTGCGTACCCGACACGGGAGTCGTTGCGATAGGAGAATCGTTCCACGTTACGACCGATTGCCCCGTAAAGCCTTTACCTCTCAGCGTGACCACGATCGGAGTGCTCCCTTGGCGGCCCATTGCCGGCGTGACGTCTTGAATCATCGGCGGATCGGTGACAGTGAATGTAAGTGGACCAGATTGCGGAGACGTGCTGGGCTGTGGATTCACAACCGTTATCTGTGAGGTGGCGGCAAGCGCTACATCGCCCGCGGCGGCGGCAGCGTTCAATTGTGAACCTGAGATGTAGGTAGTGGGAAGTGGATCACCGTTCAGGTAAACTTGGCTTCCATCCACAAACCCGGCACCGTTAACCGTCAGCGTAAGGTCGGCGGAACCGGCCTGAACCGAATTGGGGGACAACGTAGTCACCTGCGGCGAAGGGTATGTGATTAGGAACTGGATACCGCGAGAGGGCCAAGTGTTGGGGATGGTATCCGAAACCTGGACTGTAGGTGTAGCAGGCGTGGCCAAATACGACGCAGGAACCTGAGCCGAGAGCGTCGTCGCTGAGAGGAATGTGGTCGGAAGCGGAATGTTGTTCCAGAGAACCACGGACGTCTGATCGAAGCCAGTGCCGGAGAGCGTCAACGCGAAACCTGGAGCTCCCGCCACAACTGAACTCGGGCTGATATTGGTCAGGACGGGAGCAGGCGGATTGATCCGGAAGACAAGTGCGTTTGAAGCGCCTCCGCCCGGCCCGGGACTCACGACAGTCACCGCGGCCGTAGCGGGGCTCGCGACCAAGCCGGCGCCAACCACAGCGGTCAACTGCGTTGCGGATTGATACGTCGTGGCCAGCGGTGCGCCGTTCCAGTACACAATCGATCCCTGAAGAAAGCCAGTTCCCGTGACAGTAACAATAAAGCCAGAGGCCCCAGCAATCAATTGCGCGGGAGAACTGCTTGCGAGAGTTGGCGTCGCATTCGCGATAGTGATTGCTAAAGCGTTCGATGTATCACCGCCAGGATTTACCGCGACAACCGTCGCGTATCCGGCGCTCAGAAGCAGCGTGGATGACACAGTTGCAGTAATCGAGGTATTTGAACTGAATGCCGTACTCAACGGGATGCCGTTCCAATAAGCCGTCGTGCCTGGAACGAAAGCCGTGCCAATAAGCGTTACCAAAGAAGTCCCCGACCCTCTTATGATCGTGCTGGGCTGAAGCCCAGTCAGCGTCGGTGGATTCGACGTAGCCGCAGGGATCGCCCTTGTTTTCAACAATGCAGCAGGTATCGACAATCCCGAAATTGGATCCGGCTTCAACAATAGTCCCCCTTGGGTACCGTCCGGGCGCAGGAGGATCGCAGCGATGTTGCCTTTACTTGAAATACTCACAGCCGAGAGAATTTTCCCGTTGACAGTGTTCGAGAGCAGCGTGTTTAGATCGAACAACTGACCGTGGGAAAACAGCCAACCGGGGCTACTTACAAAATTCTCGTTGCCATTACCGACGACATCACCATTCCCACTCACTCCGCTGGCCCACTGGGTCTGAATTCGACCAGACGTAGATCCAATGGCATGAACTTGTCCGTTTTCCCAGAACACGGCTTGCCAGAGGATCGATTGATTGATCGCCGTTCCGGCGATTGTGCCGAGATCATTAATAGCGTAGGCTTGGCTATCGCCGCAGAGGACACCCTGACCTGCAGTCGGATTGCATGGAAAGCTGTAGCCAAGCGATGGTAGCCGGCTTCTTTGACCTCCGGTCCAAGAAGCCGCTTGCAGAAGATTAATCCCCCCACCGGTAGGCGTGTAGGTGTTGGTACTCCCAACGATCTGACCTAGGTTATTAATGGCACTGGCCCCAAGCGATATGACGCTGTTACCCACGATTGTAGGACTATCGATTAAAACCGTGTGACCGGCTTGCCAGAGCCTAAGGTCACCAAGAGAACCGGGCGGCGTGCTTGCTGACCCTGTAAGTCCTACCACTTGACCGATATCATTGATAGCATAAGCAAATTCAAGGCCGGATAAAGAAGTAAGAACCCCGTTAGCGTACATGAATGCTCCAAAATGGCCCACGCTATCCACGGATCCAAAGCCGACGATTTGATTACTGTTGTTGATCGCTGACGCGTACATCGGGGCGGGACAAGGATTCGGACAAGTGGGAAAATTCGGCAGCATAACCAAACCATTCACTTGATCCCATACGAAAGCCGCGTTTGTGTTAGGTCCCGTTGGAGCATTGCCCGTAATAACACCATTGTCATTCACGCCTCGAATGTCTAAAGGATAAATTGAATTGTAAGTGAGGCTCGGTATTTCCACCGCATTGTACGTAACAGGGGAGATTGTAAACTGTATTGGATCGGACGGGGCGCTGCTCGGATTTATCACGTCAATCGCGACTATCTCCTTTTGAACCATCAGCGATGCCGGTACGGATGCGTCCAACTGCAGCGCAGACACGTAGGTGGTCTGCAGAGGTGCGCCGTTCCAATACACCGACGAAGCGGGTAAAAACCCGGTGCCGATGACGTGCACCGTGAGATCGCTCGAGCCTGGCCACACACGAGAAGGGCTACTGCTGCTCACTGTCGGTATTGGAGAAAAAACAGGAAGTGAGATTATGTTAGAAGTCTGATTGTATGGTTGCGGCTGAACAACATTAATCTGAACGGTCCCAACGGATGAGATCAGCGAAGCAGGAACAGAAGCGGTTAGCCTCGTGTCGGACACGTGCGTTGTTTGAATGGGCGTGGAATTCCAAAGGATCGTTGAGCCGGCGATCAGCGAACCACCATCTACTGTGAGCGAAAGGGCGGGTCCACCCGCAGTAACGCCTCCAGGGGAGATGCGTGTCACAAATGGGGGCGGCACAACAATGTGTACTGGCAATTTGTTGGACGTCCCCCCGAGCAGACCCGGATTGGTTACGGAGACGTTAGCCGTGCCTGGGGTGAAAAACAAAGCTGCCGGTATAAGAGCTTTTAACTGACTGGCAGAAATGTACGTCGCGGCAACTGTTGAGCCGTTCCAGGTCACGGTCGCGTCACTGCTGAATCCCGACCCATTGAGCGTCAGGGGCAAATCGCTGCTGCCGGCGCTCACTGACCCGGGGTCCAAAGTCGAGAGTTGCGGCAGCGGTATACCTATCGATGTCCAGCCACCATCATGAAAGAGCGTGTTGTTGATTTGAAAACCGGGCCAACTAAAGATGGTCGTCTTCCATGTGTCAGATCCAAACCACCAATCAATAGTCGCATAGAGGAAGATGTTCCCGCTAAGGAGATTCAATTTGTTGGTGATGTCGAAATCCCATTTCACACCCCAAGCTGGAGGAACTGCAAAATTGTTTGGCGACAACTGGGCGGTGGCGGTGATCGGCAAGCTATCATCCACCAGCGTTAGGTTGGCACCGACTCCCACTTCAACGAAAAAGCCGTCACCAATACCCGCCATTCCATACGTTTGCGCTTTCACGGACGGGGTCACCGAGGCAGACGCGCCGCCGGCTTTTAGGCCTAGGCTGTAGCTGATGCTGGCGGTCCCGCTCACGCCTATCGTCACACTAACTTCAAACGGACCCACCGGAAAGTGCCCGGTCTCATGAGCGTCAAAGGTCTTCTTGTAGGTATCAGAGATCGTTAGCGGCGTAGAAGGGGGCGGGCTGTAGGAGTACGCCGTAATGCCGAGCACCTTCAGCGAGACGTTTGCGGAGCTGTCACCCGTGAGATAGGCCGAAGCACTAGCCGATGCCGTGATGATGTCTTTCTGATGGCCAAGAATGGACCCGCCGGCTGCCGATTGTGCTACCACGCTTGTACCCGTTACGGCCCCGGAGAGTTGCAGCTGGCCATTGAGGTATGCCGAGAATGAGCCGGCGTTGCCCACGGAGTAATTCCACGGCAGGGTTTGGTTGTATTGAGCGAATGCCGGAGACGGCAGGATGAGGCCGACGAGCAGAATGGTCAGAGACCCAATCGAAACGCCCCGCGGCAAGGCGACGGCACGCGTCGCCTCTTGTGCGCGGTGTGTGTGCCCGGCCACACGCTCCGCCCGTAGGCTTCGCCAAGCGAAGGCGTCCGCCCCCAGTATCACTTGCCTTGCGATCTCGGCCCAAGACCGACAGCTACGATGGCCGTCAGCAAATAACTGCCCGCTCGACCGATTGCTCATTCCGCACCTCCCGCGCGTCCCGAGGGCCGGATACGGACCGAACGAGCGAGACCGCCCGCCCCCGCTCGCCTTTTCCGACGGAATGCGCTCGCCGCCTTAACCATCCTCACAATTGGCAGTGAAGGATATCGGAAAGTATTCCAAAAGGAGATCTCTCGATGATCGGCAGAGCCCGCTCGCCCAGGGATGATCATTAGCCGTGCGACCTGGGCATTCTCAACCGTGCGGCAGGGAATGAATCGGCCAAGGGCAATCATAGAACGACTATATGCGTCGGCGCAGCCGAATGCAACCAGTAGAACGGAGTAGAACCTCTGTAAGGCTGAATTTGGTGTCGGAACTCCAAAACCTCGCTCTCCGCCGGGGGGGGTGCCGCTCCGCGAAAGCTTTGCTCTTGAGCCAGAACCAGACTGCGGTGAGGGTGGGCCGCCTCCGATGCGGAGTGGTGTCCCCAGCAGCCTCAAGGACGAATGAGGAGCTCAAACCTGAACTCGTCGACCGGACCAGCGCTCGACGCCCCGTCCGTGGCAGTCAATTCAAGCGAATAGGTCCCTGTTTTCAGCTTGGTAATGGGGACATCGAAGGGGAGTACACCCGTATTCGAGATCTTGATTTCGCGGGCGGTCTCGACCACGGTTCGATTGAGCTTTAGAACGGCTGAGTAGCCCTGTCGACGAGGTTCCCTCGGGTGGATTTCAAACATCACCCGTTGAGCCGCGGGCGGCACCGAAAACGGACTATTGGTATCAGTTGGCGAACGTGAGCCTGATGAAAGCTCTGGCGCCAGAACAATCGTAAATACCGTGGGCCGCCGCCACATCTGGAAGACCCATGCGCCAACAGCCACCACAGCCACCAAGCTGAGCCAGGCAACCACAAACGATCGCCGACTCTGCCACCATGCTGGTCTTTCCTGCACTACTTGGGCGCCGGGTTGCCGCTCGATGTCAGCCGAATAATCCCTTAGAGACTCGGCGATCGCAATATTGTCGCGCCGTCTCGCCGAAGTCAGGTAAGCATTCTCGAACCTCAGGCGTTGAGGTGCCGAGAGTCGTCCATACACGTAATCGTCCACGAGTTCGACCTCAACGATTTCCAACCTCTTGTGGAGGTCGTCGCTCAAGAAGCAAAGCCGTTCGAGAACGCCGCGGAGCGCGGCGTTGAGATCACCCAAAAGGTACCTTCGAAGAACAACGTTTGGAACCAAATGGCCAACCTGTTCAATCATTCCCATTCCAATGTGTAGTGACGCCGTTGAGATTTCATTCCTGCCCATAGCCTTTCGCCGAAACGCAACGCATGTAGCAGTCTCGCAAGGTGTTCCGGATTTCGAAGACGCGCTTTCTGAGTTCAGGTAGCGTCACGCCGAGCTGATGGGCAAGCTTCTTGCGAGTTGTGTACAGTTTCTCTTGACCATCCGGTTCGTTGTACCGCTTGACAAGGGTCCGGTCCTTTGCGGGCATGCGTGCGAGGCATCTTTTCCGGCAGTCCGACTTCACTGAATCCATTCCGGACTCATCCGCTTGACTCTCGCGCTCACCAATCAGTTCCGCTTGCAGTTGCCTCGCGGCCTCCGTCTCACGCTTCTGATTTCGCCAGTACTCACGGAGAACATGCCAGGCAATGGAGAAGAGCAGCGAGCGGGGGTTCGACACACTCTCTTTGCTGGCGATTTCGCAGAAACGGTCCATCACTACGTCCGCGCAGGAGTTGGCGTCAAGACAATGATTCGATTCGAGATAGGTCACGACTCTTCGGTAGAGGTCCAGATACAACTGCGAGGCCTGCTCCCGGTCCAGGTGAAGGGCTCTAAGGCAACGCTCAAATTCGGCCATCGCAAGTTCCGCCTCATCAGTTTATGGCCGGTTTCGCCGTTTCGTTTCCTTCGAAGACGAAACCCGCCCAGAAACTGGGATCATGCCACGCAGGATACTCGCGGTAGATTCTCATCTGAGCATAACGAAGTGCGGCACCCGGTGCGAGTTTCTGTTGCAGCAGGCCGACGTAAAAGTGCTTCATCAGCTCTGCCGTCGAGGCGTCGTCAACCTTCCATAGCCCGGCCACGACGGACTTGGCGCCCGCCCGCAGGAACGCATAGACGAGTCCCATCAGTCCCTCGCCGCGCACTTCACGGCCCAGAGCGGTCTCGCACGCGCTAAGAGTGATGAGGCGAGTCTTCAGGTGAAGTGCGGACAGTCGTTCCGCCGACAAGAAGCCGGCTGTTGGGTTGCCACATGCGTCGTAGAGAGACAAAACGATCCCCGAACCTTGAAACAGTGCCGGGTCGGTGAGGGCATGGGTCGCGAAGTGGACAATCTCAGAATCCCCCGGCCCCGTCGACAGGAGGTTGTTCAGGCTGGCCTCGGCGCCGGACTTGACGACGAGCCGATCCGGTGGGATCAAATCGCCGACGGCGTCCGCCTCCTTCTGGGAATACAGTAGCCTCCTCAGGTTGATTCCTGCTGGGGGGGCAGCGGAACCGGCCCGCCCCGTCTTCGCTCCCTGGCTTCTGGCGGCCTCTAGCTTACACGCCTGGCTCTGGGAGGGGCTGAGCTGCAAACGAACATCCGACGCACCATAGATAGGATCTACAAACATGAGGATCGTTTTGGGATGAGTGGGACCAGAGGCTGAGGTGCCGCTTGCCAACAGCGCTCCAACTGAACCGGAAGGCACGTAGGAGATTTCGTGCGTTAGCAGCAGCGGGTCACATAGTCCCTTCGCCGGGTTATTCTCGATGCAGTCCGGCGGCGGTAAAGCGGCAAAAGGGACGTAGTGAAGTATCCCATCAGGGACAATCACCAACTGCGACTGATCGTGAACAATCGACCAGGCTGAACCCAGAAGAGTTCTGCTGAGCGCGGCGCCTGCCGCTTCGTCATCGGAACCTTGGTGGGAAGAACCTTGTGCTGGTGAAGATCGTGCTTCTGCCCTGGACGTCTGAGGGCGTGGTCGGATGCGGTCCAGATAACCCTGCGCCAGGTTCTCAATAGCCTCGCGGGCGGGCAGAGGAAATACTGAAGTGTTGGCCCGCGTGATCACCCACAGATAACTCTTCTGAGTACCGAGTGAGAACTCCAGAAAAGATTTTCCCGTGGAGGTCAATCTGGACCCGACCGCGCCAATCGAGGCTGTCCCCTTGGACAGCCCCGCACCATCGCTACCCGGCTGACCAGCCTCTGCGTGAGAGGCCTTCAGCCGCATCGAGGTTTCGGCGAGCTGGCGATCAATGGAGCGCAGTGCCTCTGGACCCGAATTCCGGCTGATTAGCAGCAGGCGCTGCTCCGAGAGCGATTGCACACGCTCGGCTATCCCTCTTTCGTCCAGGCCCTGGATCGTCGCGGATTCCTGCGGCGCATCGGAGGATCCTTCGGCGATGGCGTCAAGAAGACTTCGTGCCCGTGCACGCTCAGCGTAGGCGAACGCCCTTTCGCCGTGCCTCGTTTGACGCGAGCCCTCATCGAGTTCCATTGAAACATCCCTCGCCGATTCGTAGTAGTCGTACACGCTGGAAACAAAAAGGGCGCGGAGTTCGTGCTGGCGAACATGGGTCCGGAGTTCTTCAATAAGACCAATCGCGCGGTCGAGCCAAGTAATCGCCTCAGCCAGACGATGCTGTCGGCGATAGACCTCAGCGAGTCCTGCCATCGCCTGCGCTTCGGACCGTGGCTCTTTCACATGTTGGGCGACTGAGAGTGCCCTATCGATGCTGGCCTTTGCATCATCAACCTTTCCCAGGCACAGAAACTCCCGGCCGACGAGATACGAAGCCTGCGATTCGCCGAGCCGGTATTTCTTCTCCGATCGGATTTTCAGGCCCTCCTGAAAGGACACGAGCGCCTGCTGGTGATCACCCCTCAAGTGCTGGCTTTGACCTATATGAAGGAGTGTCGTGGCCCTTCCGAGATCGTCCCCCACCTGTGTACTCAGTTTGAGCGCCTCGTTCAGGGAGCGCTCCGCCTCGGCAAATTGTCGCTTTGCCAGGAGAGCTTCGCCCAGATGGTGGAGCATGTGACCTTCTGACCACTTATCGTGGTCCTGCCGGCTGAGATCTACCGCGGCACCATACTCCTGAATTGCGTCATCGGCGGCGCCCAATGCCAAGAAGACCATGCCGGTGTTGTGCCGAACTTGCGCTTGCCAGGATTTGTCCCCAGACTTCGTTGCGAGAGGGAGTGCTTGCCGGTAGGACGAGAGCGCTTTCTGGTATTGGCCGCTGGAATCGAAGACCCTTCCAATGTTGCTCTGGGTAGCGGCTTCTCCGCGCACATCTCCAGCCGCAGCCCATTGCGGCAGTGCCTCCTCGTAGAAGGTGAGCGCTTTTGCTAGTTCGCCCTTCTCGTAAAGCATCGTGCCGACGTCGTGGAGCATCTCCGCGAGGCCGTCAGGATCGTTCACCGTCCGCCACAAGGGAAGCGCCTGTTCGTAATAGGCAAGCGCCGAGGCCTCTTCGTTCATGTTGGCAAGGGTCTCACCGATATAGGCAGTCGTCGTGGCCTCGGCGAGCGTGTCGCCGGCCTGCTGGAAGAATGGCAACGCGTCTCGGTACCCCTGCAACGCCGCTTGGCGTTCTGCAGGGTTGTCGCTCTCGCGGCCTTTTTGCCCAACCAAGTAGGGGCGGTACGCCTTTAGAAGCAGCGCGGCCCGCTTCCGATCTTCAGCCGTCGCAGTACGGCACCCAACGACGCTCAAACTATACTTCCCAGGCACCGCGTCCTTGTTGCGGGACACGATGTCCAGGTGGTGCTCAGCTTCGGCATCAGAGATGACCGCGACCCTTTCGAAGCTCGCGGGAGAACTCCATCGATCGATCTCATAGGCCTGTGCTCCGGGAGGCATCACTCGAATCACCAGGTCGATACCCAGTTGATCGGCTCGTATTTCGCAGACGTCTCCGCGACGAATGGAGAGTCGGTAAGGGTGGGTTGCGCCGGGGGTGAGTTCACGCAGGATCGGTCGGCCCACCTCAAGAACGGGCACCCTGAGTCGCTCACAGGCACACCCCAACAGGAGAATGCCGAGGCCAACCGACTTCGTCCGTTGCAGCACGCTAAGCATATGGAATGGCAGCACTTGAAAGGCGCTACCGACGGTTAGTAGAGTTTAGCACTTCGGGTATCAAACCAGAACATCAGTCAATTGGGACGCCGGGATTGACCCAACCGGGACAATCTCGCTCGGCCGAAATGGCCAGCCGTGACGATCACGCAAAGGAGGGTTTAGGGTACGGGTGGAGATCATATTCGAAGCTCGTCGTCTTGCCGAGCGAGTCCGAGCACAAGACATATCGCTCACGTAAAATCAACGGTTTAGCACCCGGAGAGGTCGTTTTATACCGGGTTTTGTGGGGACCTGCGAGCAGGCCGGCTGTATTTCGGAGTTCGAGTGGAGTCCCTCGATGCAGCCAAGTTCGCGGAAGACCAACTTGGCGTGGCGGAAGTACTGTGGTTCCTCAAAAAGAATCCGGAGAAGTTCAAACCGATCATTGACGAAGCCCGCAGAGCCTTGACCTCCTCATTCTGAGTTTCGGGGCGTGCGCAGACTGGGCGGCCCGAGGCTCACGCTCTTCGAACTTTCTGCGTATGTTTAGCGAATTCCCCCCCACCCACCAGGCAGCGGAGGTACCGGAGGGCGGACAAACGCCGCGGGTGCCGGAATCGCTGACCATTCCGTCGACGATCCCTTCGAGAACTTGGCGAAGTACTCCGAGGGCTCCACCGTCGCGACCTGGGACAAGAACGGCGGATCGTGCTCGGCCACCACGAACGCCACGATCGCGCCAGACGGCACCACGACCGCGGACACCATCACGGCGGTAACCGCGACGCCGATCATTCAATTCAACAGCAGGTTGCCGGCCTGGTTGCCGGCCTGGTCTCCGGAGGCCAGTACAAGTTCTACGTCTGGGCCAAGGTCGCGTCCGGAACGAAGCAGGTGTCCATCTCCATTGTGGAAAACGGCTATGCCGGATACCTCGCGGGCCCCACGAGCATCGTGTTCACGACCGCCTGGCGGCGGTTCAAGATCACTGGCACTCTGGCGGGCGGCAGACCGGACTCTGGGTCGTCCTGCGCCAGTTCGCCGGGAACGGCGACAACTGGACCAGCGGTGACATCTACCTCTGGGGCGCGTGCCTGCAGCAGGGCAACGATCCGAAGATCGGATACGCCCGGACGTGGGCCTCGCAGACCGCCTCAGCCGAAGCCGGAATCGCCAGCGGCTCCGTCGTCATCGCGGCCAAGGACAACGCGGAGTCGCCGCTTCGGATCTACGGTCCTGGCTCGAACCCTGCCGATCACCGACTGCTGGAGGTCACCTCTGGCGGCCAACTGATCCTGGCGGGCGGAACCGGCAACTGGCTACCGGTTTGCCGAACTGATGGGTGCCACGAATCCCTCCGGATGGTCTGGCGTGTTGAAAGTGAAGACGCCTGTCGGCGCCACGGCGGGCTACATCCTGCTCTACTCCAACCCGTAATTCTCGAAAGGACAAAACGATGAAATTGATGCTGGATCACACCCAGCGGCTGAACCTGCACGCACTACTGGGTGCGCAGCGGACAGACGTGGGATCTATTCGCGCGATTTGGGCCGTGCAAGACAAACTCGCTCTTGATGCCGAAGAAGAGAAGGTCATAGAACTCAAGCGCGAACTCGTCGACGGACAGGAGCGAACGGTGTGTGGAACCGCTTGCTCTCAATCCCAGCGAAGGAGTTCGAATTTACGGTCTCCGAGTTCGCTCGGATCAAGGTCGCCATCGAGACGTGGGGCCACTATGGTGCCAATGCCGATCGGGGTTGGCTGGCGCCTTTACTGACTTCGCTGGGAACACCCGAACGGAACTTCTGAACTCGATCCAGATCGTGCGGTCCTCGCAGGCAGCCGACGGGATTGATCTCTATTACAGATAGACCTCACGCAGCTTGTTTTCATCGGAGAGATCCGCTGCTAATCCAGAAAATGCAATGCTTCCGTTACGGAGCACAAAGACACGGTGGGCGATCTTCAGAACTTCACGAACTTTTTGCTCCACGATTAGGACAGCCGTGCCGGAATCGTGGCTGACTTGTTGAACATGCCGGAGTGCTTCGGGCACCAGCGGCGGAGACAGTCCTAAGGATGGCTCGTCCAGGAAGAGAAGGCGTGGCGACAGTACTAGGGCATTAGCAAGAGCGAGCATTTGCTTCTCTCCTCCAGAGAGGGTCCCAGCCCTCTGATGTAAGCGAGGCTTCAGCATCGGGAACAACGAGAAAACCCGGTCAAAGCCCGCGTTCAACCGGCGATCATTTGGCAGAGTGACGCCAGCCATCTCAAGGTTCTCCCGCACGCTGAGGTCGGGGAAGACTCGATTTCCTTGCGGAACATATGCGACGCCTGCGCGCAGCAGCTCCCGTGGGTTGGTAGCACGAAGCTCCTTGCCATCCAAAGCCATTCGTCCCTTCCAAATGGGAAGCAAACCAAATAGCGCCTTCAGCAGCGTCGACTTACCAGCGCCGTTGTGGCCGATAAGCGCCACAATCTCGCCGGCACCGATCGCAAGGGTTACGCCGTTGACTACCTGTTTCTTCCCGTATCCTGTGACGAGGTCGCCCACCATTAAGAGCCGGCATGGTTCCTCAGGCAAGGTACGCCTCCATGATTTCAGGCCGCTCCAAGACGTCATGTGGTGCCCCCTGAGCAATCACCCTACCGGCGTCCATAACGACGACAAGGTCGGCAGCCTGACGAACGGCTGCGATATCGTGCTCGATGAAAACCACAAGTTTTCCGTTCTCGCGAAGCTGCCTCAAGAGATCGAGGACGTTGGACGTCATTTCGGGGTGGACGCCTGCCACAGGCTCGTCGAGCAGCAAGATCCGAGCTTCGGTCGCGAGGCAGCAGGCGAGAGTCAACAATTTCTGCTGCCCGTAGGAAAGGTCCCCAGCCAAGCCTAGAGCCAATTCTTCGAGTCCAACGAAGCGTAGTAGGCGCATCGCTTCCTGCCGGTTCCGATTCTCTTCGGCTGCAACTCGGGTTCCCAAGAGGGCAGCCCACAAGCGCTCTCCCTGCTGATGAGGACGGGCAAGAAGTACATTCTCTAGCGCGGAGACCTGAAGAATCAACCGCAGATCCTGAAATGTGCGGACCATCCCTAGTCCTGCGATTCGGTGAGGTGAAAGCCGGGTGATATTCTGTTCGCCCAGGAAACACTGCCCGGCATCTGGCCGGAGGAATCCAGTCAAAACATTAAGAAGCGTCGTCTTCCCTGCGCCGTTCGGCCCGATGATGGCGATGATTCCTGATGACGGAAACCGCAGAGAGACGTCTGCCAACGCCCGGGTACCGTCAAAGGACTTGCAGAGTCCGTCGCACCTAAGACTTTCCATCAGTTCTTACCGTCCGAAGCCATATTGTCCCAGTAGCCCCCGAGGCCGTTTCATCATCATTGCCACCAAGAGGCATCCGTAAAAGATCTCGCGTAGGTTCGCAGCGACCGAACTGGGGAGCCCCAGGAATCGCAGCGCTTCCGGCAGGGTCACCAGGACTGCGGCACCGACCAGCGGACCCCAGACACTACCTGTTCCTCCGATAATCACTATCGAGATAACGAGGATCGACTCCATAACGGTAAAGCTAGTGGGGTCGATGAAGCTCATATAGCATGCATACAGGCTGCCGGCCGCAGCAGCCAAGGCCGCGCTCACTGCAAAAGCCGTTGCCTTGAAGCAAAGCGTGCTCTTGCCGACAGCCTCCGCGAAGACTTCGTCTTCGCGGATCGCCCGCAGCACGCGTCCGAAGGGGCTCCACGTAATTCGGCCGACTACGGTATATGCCAGGGCGGCTAGGACGGTTGATATGACGACGAAGCCGACCTGGGACTGGACGGTCCAGCCGAAGAGGGAGGGCCGCGGAATGCCTGGAATACCGAGAGGTCCCCGTGTCAAGTCAATCCAGTTGTTGAAGATACTGACGAGGATCATCTGGAAGCCGAACGTGGCGATGACGAAGTAATCATCGTGGAGCCTCAGCGACGGCAGCGAGATGAGTAGGGATGCCACGGCCGCCACGGTCATGCCGGCCAGAAAGCCCATGGGGAACGGGACACCCAGGCGGACTGCCAGCAGGGCTGACGTGTAGGCGCCCAAACCGTAAAACGCCCCGTGGGCTATGGAAAGGAGCCCCATCTGACCAACAAGGAGGTCCAACGATACTGCCAGCGCCGTGTAGATTCCGATTAAGACCAGGATGTGAAGGACGTATTCCATCTCAGACTGCCGCCTTCCTCAGGGGTGTGCCGAGCATGCCTTGAGGTCTGACGAGGAGGAACAGAATTAAGATCACAAACACGATGGCGTCCTGCCATTGCGTCGGCAACACCCACACTCCGAAGTGTTGCACAAGGCCGATAAACAGGCCTCCAACAATAGCTCCAGGCACGCTTCCGATACCGCCAACGATGGCTGCAACCACGCCCATCAACAGCGCTCTAAATCCCATGGTCGGCGTCAGATTTGTATCACAGGAAATCAGAATTCCCGCCACAGCAGCAAGTCCTGATCCGAGAGCGAAGACGACGAGCATAACTCGATTTCGGTCAATCCCGAAGGCGCACGCCAGTTCGGGATCGCTGGCCAGCGCCCTCACCATCCTGCCAGGGCGGGTTCTTGCTAAGAAAAGACCGACGATCGCGTACAGCACTGCATTTACGCCGAGGATCAGTACCTGAACTGGCGTGATTCGGGCTGCGGACAGAAGGAGGCCAGGCGTCCCTTGGCTGAAAAGGGTTTGAACCTCATCCCCGTACGCCATAGATATTACATTTTGAACAACCACATACAGACCGAGCGAGACCACGAGGAGCGACACGCTCGATGCTCGCCTTCCCCTGAGCGGTCGATAGATCGCAGCCTCCATCAACACCCCCATCAGGGCGCTCAGGATGATCGACACAGCGATAGCGACGCCAAGCGGGAAATGAACACGTGTCACGAGAGTCAATGTAATATAGCCTGAAAAGCAGATGACTCCCGCGTGTGCGAAATGAAAGAAACGGCCAACGCTGTAGATCAGCGTGAAGCCAAGAGCGACGAGACCGTAAGTGCTTCCAGCAATCAGACCGTTCGCTAATAATTGTTGCCAAATCACAGTTTCTCCGCCACGCGCCGCGACGCGCCTCCCCGCAAAGCAAACCTCCTAGCACCCGTTACTCCTGGACCGGCCTGCAATACTGCCGGGCCGCTCCGCACCGAAAGCTCCAGGAATCGCCTGCGTCTTCACGTCTCCACACAATTCCGCTGTACCTGCTCACCTTGCGTCCGCTCCGCACTGCACCTCACCATGATCTTCCTTTGCCGCGACCATTTCCCATAAGGGAGGCGCAGCATTTCCAGACAGAAAGGCCTCAATGTTCCGCAGTAATTCTTCGCCTTTGTAGGTGATAGCCTCTTGCGTAAACCATCCCGTCCGGTAGGTGAGGAGGTTATCCTGAAGACTGATCGCCTTAAACCGGTGCCTTGGAGGTAATCCCTCGTATACGTCGAGGTACGCCAAGATCCTCTGCCGCTCGAGTTCCTGAAAAAGCGCCTCTTGATCCACCAAGCGTCCCGCGCTTGTGTTAACGAAGATCGCTTTGTCTTTGAGCCGGGCGAGCAGTTCGGCACTGATGATTTTCTCTGGCGCGTACGGCGAAAGGTGCACGGTCACGACATCGCTGGTCGAGAATAGCTCTGGAAGGTCAACGTAACGTGCGCCCTTCGCCTCCCAGTCGGAATATCGATGTCGCGAATAATATTGAACCCGCATTCGGAACGCTTGCGCGAGTTCAGCAACGCGCTGACCGATCCGTCCGAATCCGACAATGCCGAGCACCTTGTCCCTGAGCATTCGGTTCGGGATCTCCTCAACGGCAGGCACGTAAACCCCTGTCTTGAGCAGTTCGTAGGGCCATCGCCCGCGCTCTGTGTCTTTTGCGCTTCGCATCAGCTTTCGCGAGACTGCCAACATGCCGGCCATTGTCATCTCTGCGACCGAATCCGTGCCGTAATCAGGAAGAAACGTGACGTATACTCCGAGCTTTCGCGCCAATTCAAAATTTAACCTGTGGGCCGCGACGTTTGTCCAGAACCCGATATATCTCAAGTCAGAACTCGCCGCCAGCAAGTCATCCGGAATGTTGGTCCAACATGAGATGACGGCGTCTGCGCCAGTGAGAAGTTCTCCGAGGGTTTCCCGTGTCATCGCCTCCTGGGCTAGCTGCGTCCAACACATCGGGCGTGCATCTCTTTCTTGTTCTTGGTTCAGTGCCTGCATGAACTCCTTGGGTCCAACCGAGGATGCCTGAACGATAAGTTCACTCAAGTTCTCCAAACGAGACCATTGTTCCTGCGAGATAAGGATGGGGTCCAAGATTACAAGACGTTTAAACTGATTCATTTCTCACCTTAAGCAATCACAGCCGTGGTGCCACTAGCCCAGACCGGCGATACGTCAACGTTCTTGCCAAACAGCATTTGCTTCGTGTAAAGCTCCGTAGCAACGGCCGCGTACTTCTCGAATCCGGCAATGCGCCGACCCTCCGCCTCCCTAGCTGGAGCGCCCGACTCCAGGATGCGAACCTTGGCCACTTCAAATGGATAGTCAATGTCGGCCGCGATAACGATTCGCCACTCGGGGGCTTCGTTCCCCTTTTGAATGCCAAAGATGTGAAACTCACTCTTGAGCCCGTCATCACTCCAGGTCCGAATGGCCGACTGGGACATCGATAGAATCTGAGAGTGTTCTGGGCGGGAATGAAGCTCGGTCGCGAAGACCTCACCAAGGGAACGCAGTCGCTTGGAGCTGGCATCGATCACCAGGCAATCCTTGAGATGCAGCGCCGCGGACATCAGTTTTCTGAGAGCCTCTTGAGCAGCAAAAGCGATACTCGGATCTTGCTCGCACAGATGTACGTCCAGCACATGACTGGCAACGATCGCGTCATACAGTGGAACCGGCTGGTCACTTAGCAGCGCTCGGCATGCGGAATCGCATTTCGTCCACGCGTTCTGTATTCCGAGCGATTGCATAACGGAAAGGCGTTGGCTGAGGTCGCTCTGTATCTCGCTGAGTCGCTGTTTATACAGCGCTTGGGCAAGTCCAATAAGCGGCAGAAAGCTCGTCGGCTTTTTGTCTAAGTCCGCCTTTATGGCAGCTAAGGATTGATTCGCGGTTTCGTCATACTGCTGTAAGTCCCAACGTCTGCAGATTAAAGGAACTACCGAGACAACATCCCGCTGAGTACCATTTGCCTTGACGATGTAATCGTAATAGTGCATGAGAGCGGGATTGACTGAGGCAATGAGCGACACCGGCACGGCTACGGGCAAAACCCAACTATTGTTCAGATCGTCACGCATCAGATCCTTGAGGTCGAGCGGCCAGCCGAATTTCGTTTTGGATTCAACGCGCGCGTCGTCGTCACAAGCGGCCAGCACGTACCTTCTACTTTCCAGGAGATTAGCGTTCGCTTGCGTGTGCAGGACCTCTCGAATGCATCGGCGAAAATGGCCTAGGAACTCCTCTTCAAAATATCGGTGGGGCCGGTTGAAGCCGTGCGGCCAATTAAACCAGTCTTTTGGGTGAACAGGAGTGACCGCCAGATGGACAGTCTTAAGTCCATTGACTTGCGATGGCTGTCGGCCGCAGTGCTGCGAAAGGGAGTGTAATGTGGCGAGCAGGAGGTACGTGAAGTTTCTGGCGTTTGTTACGACTTCGCGATGCTTGACGTCAAAGGCCTCTTCAAAGTAATAGGTACGAATATAGGTAAGCCAGGCCGAAACGATTTCCGGTGAGCCAAGATTGGTGTTGATTGGCTCAAACCAGTTGCGAAAATTGAAACCCAGGGCCTCTAATGCTTGGTTGTATTCATGCGGGTGCGTCTCCGACAAGTTAAGATTGCCAAAGCTGGTATGGAGCGTGTTATCAATGAGCTTGGTAGCTGATCGGACAGCCTCAAAACCGCTCTCGCGGACCGTTTCCAACTCCAGCGACACCCTATCGAGTTTTACGCTAAGGGCCGGAATCTGACGAAGCATAGAGAGGTACCTGACCGCACTGATTCCGAGGGTTACAAGACCCGCAAGCCAGCCGGGCCAGGGTGTGAAGTCCTGCCATGCCAGCGGTTTGCTGGCGAGGAGAAGTTTCACAAGAGTGAACATTGCCCAGATGAGATAGCCAGCCAAGAAGGATGCGATGGCAACACCGGTGCGCCCAACCCGCTCCCATTTCTCTTGGTTCTTGGGGTTGTTTTCTCTCACTGGACCAACCCGCCGTCGACAGGGATCGTCACGCCGTGAATAAAATCTGCCAACGGCGAACAGAGATACGCGACAAAAGTACCGAGGTCGGATGGGCTCCCCAGCCTTCGCGCTGGGGCGAAGGCCGCCCAGGTCGCGAGCAGTTCGCTCACAGGCGTTCCGCTCCTGCCCGATTCGCGCTCAGCGGATTCACGAAGGAGGGGAGTATCAAAATAGCCAGGAGCGAGCGCATTCACTCGAATGCCCACTTGACCATACTCACGCGCAAGGGACTTGGCGAGCAAGTGAACCCCGGCTCTGAGCGTACTGGAGATGACGTGGCGTTCGTCTGCTTGGCACGCAAAGGCGGATGTCAGAAATATGATCCGACCAAAGCGGCGCTCCACCATCGCGGGGAGCACATGCCGAATTAAAGTGATCGGCGCACGGAGACACAGGGACAGACCAGTTTCCCAGTCGGTGTCACTTGTATCTAGGAGACGACCTGCGGGAGGATTCCCTGTGTTGATGACGAGGATGTCGATGGGGCCGAAGTTTTGGGCTACGGTTCGGACCAACCTGCCAACGTCGTCTGGACTGGTGATATCTGCATCCACCCCGAGGACATCAATCCCGGTTTCCTTGGTGATTTGAGCGGCAGCCATGCCAATCCGCTCAAGACTTCTGGAGCAGATGGCAACGCGCGCACCCTCGGTGGCAATCGCTCTCGCACAAGCGAAGCCCAAGCCGCGACTTGCAGCGGTGACCAGCGCAACTTTATCACCAAGTCCTAACTCCACATCCAGATCTCCCGAACCACTATTTCAACCACGCGAACTTCCCGTCCTTAACCGTTCTAAGCCCCGCCGGCTTCAGCACATCGCCGTTAGCATCGAAATTGATCAGACCCGAGGCACCATGGAAATCTCTGATCGCATGCAGGCCAGACCTGAGCCTGTCAACATCAGTTCCTCCCGAGAGCTTGGCAGCTTCAGCCAGAACCCGCAACGCGTCGTATCCGTAATCGGCGACGAGTCCTGGCTTCTTTCCGAACTTGCGCATGTAAGACTCCTGGAATCCAGCGACGACCGAGTCTGAGCCGTCTGGAGGAAGTGGTGAGGTAAAGACGGTACCCTCAGCAGCGCGCCCCTGTTGCTTAAGAATCTCCGGGTCATCAAACGATGACGTAGATACGATCGGAATGTGGATTCCAAGTTCCGTGTACTGGCGAAGAAATAGGACGGTGTCCTTTGGATAAGAGACGAGAAACAGAACTTCGGGACTTGATGCCGCCAACTTCGTGATCTGGGTTCGAAGATCGGTCGCGTTTTGCTGGAACGCTTCCGCAGCCAGTATGGCTCCGCCGAAGGACTGGAGGCGTGATGTGACGCTCCGAAGCATCGCCTGGCCGTAGTCGTTGTTTACGTAAAGAATGGCGATTCTCCGATAGGGCTTGTTCCGCACGTAATCCGCGACGACGGAGCTTTCGAAATCATCGGATGGCCAAACTCTGAAAACGAACTCGCCCGCTCCAGAGATCGCCGGAGCGGATGCGGCAGGTGACATCAGGACTATCCTGTTCTTGTTCGCGATCGGAGCCATCGCCAAGGTCGCCGAACTGGCCACGTCGCCGATCACGCAGGAAACCCCATCCGCCGCAAGGAGCTTTTGGAGGGCAGAAACAGCTTGCTGAGGTTCCCCCTTGCTGTCCTCAATGAACGTGCGGATCTTGATTCCGCCGGTCTGCTGCGCCTGGGCGTTCAACTCCTTTTCAGCAAGCTCGATTCCGTCCTTCGCGTTGTTCCCATATGAGGCTAGATCTCCGGTTAGCGGTAGAACCAAGCCGACGCGAAGAAGGTTTGAATCTTGCCGACTGGTGCATGACTCGACCAAAAACCACGCAAAGAGGCCGAGAAGGGCGGCAATCCATATTGATGGTCTTCTTGCCATTGTGTGTTGCTCCTGCGTTACATCATTATCCGATTGGCGCCTCGTTGTCCGCCCCTACGTCTGCAACCACTGGCGGCATTCGGCAGTCTGCTCGACTCGGCATTGTCCCAATCGGCACAACAAAGAGCGCGCACACACCCATGGTGAGCCGCTCAGCTTTCTATACTATAGCCGCCCTCGCGGGTGGATGCTTGCCGTCACAGGATAACGCGCCCGCCGAGACTCGTCGACTCGGGCCAGAGAATGAGCATTTCTGGCCGATGCTGACGCCATTTTCACTCGAAGCGTGCTGCAGGTCAGTCGTCCTCGGGTCATTGGTGCGCTCCTATGGGGCGGCACAAGCGCCTGACACTTCCCCGCGCGCGTTTGCAACGGGAGAGGCTTCAAAACGAAAAACAACGATTCCGGTTTGCACGAAACGGGCCGTGCTCCGCATTTACCGAACATCCTTAGAACCAATGGCTTGCCGCCGTCTCTCGCGCGTTGAACCTCCCAAATTTCCTTCGTGTAGCGCTCGGGGAGTCGGTACTGTCGGCTACGAGAGGAGCTCTTGGGGTACCATTGGGGCGAGCATTTGATCTTTGATCATTGACAACCGAAGCCCACAACGATCTTCGCCTCCGAAATCCCCGCTTGGGTTAATTAACAGCACGGAGAATGGAGCGCCCTTCGGGTTCTCCAAACGCATGTTCGTATCGGCGTTGCACTTGGGGAGCCAAACCTTCCCACCACGGAATCCAAGTCCCCTGTTGTTAACGGCTTCGCCGTTCGTGTGCTCGCTGCGACGCGCTGCGTTTTCCTCAACATAGCTATGGGGTTGCGGCGAGTGCCGCCTCTCTGAACGAGGCCCCGGAGATTCTCCATTTGCCCCCGGTGAGCACCCCGCGCGCGACTTTCCGGCCGACCTCTCCACTTCTCCGCAGGGCGCCCCGCCTTATTTAACAGCCCCGTTCGTCTCGACCGACCTGGGTGTGCACAACTTTCGGAATTCTTGCGTATGTTTACAGCGGCAGAAGCGCACGCCGATCCCGCAATCCCACCGGACAGCGGAACGACCGCCAGGCGGACAACGCTGTGGGTGCCAAATCCACAGCGAGGTGATCCGTCTTGGCTGTTCCGACCGAAGAACTGCAATCCATCGCCAGCATCCTGGCCGCCGGCTACCTGCGATACCGCCGTCGAATCCGGCGCGAAGATTCCCTTGATAACGCGGCCACTTCAAGCCCTCATTGGTAGATTATGGCGCGGTATCAGCGTCTACCGCCAACCCGTTTCCATCAACCCCCTTTCAAACCGTGCTTGCGGTTTTCCCGCACACGGCTTAACGATGATCTTCTTGATGTGGCGTGCATGACGCCATCGCACGGATAGAATCAGGCCATTCGACGGATCGTCACTCCGCCTGTACAAACCTTCGCCTGTGTCCATCGCCGATGCGGGCACTTGGCACACATCCATAGCCGGACCACGAAGTTGTCGCGCTTTTACAGAGGGGGTGTTGGCCGTTTCCGGCATGCCCTCACGCTTACCTCCCGGCCGACTCGACCAAAGCAGGGCCCCTTCCCTCCAGCGCGTTTTGCTGCACGCCTTCACAGGTAGTACGAGCCCCTCGGACTCCCTCCCGGCTCCGCGCGACTTCAGCCATCCGGCCTTATACGCCCGGTCTTTGCCCGACTTGGCTGCCAGGTAGGGTCTCTCCTGTTCCGCCTTGCTCTGTCCCAACGCGCCACCGCCTGAGACCCCGGAGAGGTCCAGCACCCGTTCCGATCCAGGATGCTGTCTGTTGCCTTCGCCGCGACATGATCGGCTCGGCCCTCCCAAACGCCTTTCGGCTGATAATCTGACGAGGCTGCAGCGTTCACTTGTTGTTGCGGCCCGCTGGTTTGCTCCCCTCTGTTTCAAGGGCTCTTGACACTCCGCTCGGCGCGGGCGGATCTCTCCGCTCGGCTGGAGTCTGCTACCGGGCGCTTCGGCGCTTAGAGTGCCCATGCCGGGAACAGGATTGGGAACCGCGAAGCGGACGCCCTTCGAGCGGCATGCGCCAGTCGACAGCGCCGGGGCGGGCAGTATTCACTACCTGCAACTCCGTCCAGTTGTGATTTTGCGAAGTTCCCAAGAGGTCCAAGAGACTCTGGGCCAAAACACCGGTGTGATCACTGGCCGCACTGGAAGCATTCGCACTTCAAGATGCCCCATCATCGAACCCGCCCTTGGGATCACTTCTTATTGCTGCCTTTGGTTTCCAACATCCGGATCCGCTCCTGGAGTAGTTTCATTTCGTCCTTGGTGGCCACCTTCTCCAGCACCTCGTCGGGATCCTGGATGGTGGCCACGGTGTCCCTATGCTTCTGC
>OBLU010001053.1_pt1 | contig 25662 bp, 26 predicted proteins | sample 1518681 | NCBI WGS metagenome assembly OBLU01 (sample SAMEA3539304, study PRJEB22396) | soil metagenome | biome: tundra; feature: field; material: soil | place: USA | collected 2010-05 | depth 0.15 m
CGAACTCCGGTCAACAAGGTGGTTGTTGCGTGCGGTGCGAAGCTCGTCAGAAGCGGTAGGACGGCCGGAGCCGAGCAGGCTGGTCAGATATTCTGGTCTGACTTCATTGTACGCTGGAAACGGTGAAGATGCCGATATCGATTGCCGCCAGACTCCCGATCATATCCTCAGTTCGGGCACCAGTTATCTGCTTTCGCCCAAACCATTTCCCTGTTAACATAGAGGTCACACTGACCCGATGAACGGGAAACCCTGAAGAGATTGCAATGAAAGAGGTTACACGTGGCCGACACCGCCAAGATTGAAGACAAGCTGGAACGCAAGAAGGTAAAGCGCGCCGCCCGCAAGAAAGCTGCCCCCAAGGCAAAGCGGACCGGACTGCGCGGCGAGAACAAGAAAAAGCTCAAAAAGTTGGCCCGCGGAGTCTCCAAGAGGTAAGCGCTGTTCCCAGTTCTCATCACGGTTCCGGTTCGGCCTTCCAAGGCCGGACCGGAATTGGACCGCAGCCTTCCTTCCCTTCGATTCTTAGATTGGCCATCATCCTCGATTCACTTTGGGGCCAGCTGGTCAGGAGAATTACCTCAACTGGCCCAAACAATTGCTTGGGGAGTTCCCACGGGAAAACCTCACCAGTTAGACTTTGGCAGAGGCATTCTGCTCTGGGGGAAGCACCCGCAACTGACAGGACCCCGCAACCTTCGGGATGAGGAGAACTGCACTGTCGAGCCAACTGCTTGCCCGCAAATCGATCGATAAGCTGATCCGGGACTCGGAACAGCCCGAGAACTCCCTGAAGAAGACCCTCGGGCCATGGTCGCTTACCGCGCTCGGCATTGGGGCGGTCATTGGTTCAGGCATCTTCACGGTGATCGGCACGGCCATGGCAGGCCAGAAGTTCGATGTGCCGAATGTCCGGGATACCCCGCTTATCCATTACCTGATCTACCATACGGCCCTCGCGGGGCGGCCGGGGGCCGGCCCGGCGCTGGCGCTTTCACTGGTGCTGGTGGCCATCGTATGTGTCTTCACCGGACTTTGCTACGCCGAACTGGCCTCCATGATCCCGATCGCCGGCTCGGCCTACACGTATACCTATGCCACGATGGGTGAACTCACGGCATGGATCATCGGCTGGGATTTGATCCTCGAATACGCCTTCAGCAACATGAGCGTCAGTGTTGGGTTCGCGGCCCACATCGTGGACCTGTTGGACTGGTTCGGCCTCCACCCTCCGCTCAAATGGATTTCACCGGCCTATCTGCCCACCGGATTGCAGGATCTGGCGGGCAACGACCTGTACAAGTCCGGGTGGCATTTCGGCTTCAACATTCCCGCCTTTCTGGTGGTGATGATTCTGACGGTCATCCTTGTGCGGGGCATCCGGGAATCGGCTCGGGCCAACAACATCATGGTGTTGGTCAAGATCGCCGCCATCCTGGTGTTTGTTTTTGCCGCCGCGAGCTTTATCAAGCCGCACTACTGGCATCCGTTCATGCCCAACGGCTGGACCGGCGTGCTGACCGGCGGATCGATCATCTTCTTCACTTACATCGGATTCGACTCAGTCTCGACCGCTGCCGAGGAGTGCAAGAACCCGCAGCGCGATCTGCCCATCGGCATTCTGGCCACGCTGCTTGCCTGTACTGTGCTCTACGGCGCCGTGGCGATTGTGCTCAGCGGCATTGTGCCCTGGCAGTCGGTGATGGGCGACGCGGCGCCGGTAGTCAACGCGCTCAAGAAATTATCCCTGCTGCCTGGCGGCGGATCGCTGGTTTGGATTCGGCTCTTTGTCCTTGTCGGCGCCATCCTCGGCATGGTCTCGTCCATCCTGGTCTTCCAGCTTGGGCAGGCGCGCGTCTGGTTCGCCATGTCCCGTGACGGTCTGCTGCCGGCCATCTTCGGCCGCATCCATGCGCAGTTTCGTACGCCCGCAGTGGCCACATGGGTGGCCGGCTTCGTAGTGGGCATCCCTGCCGGCTTGCTCGATATCGGTACCGTCTCAAACCTTTCCAACATCGGCACCCTCTTTGCCTTCGTCCTGGTCTCCATTGGTGTGCTCATCCTGCGCTATCGCGAGCCGAATCGCTACCGCGGCTTCCGCACTCCGCTGGGTCCGGTTTTTCCCGTTTTGAGCATCATTTTTTGCGTCGTCCTCATGATGGGGCTTGAAGTGATTACATGGCTCCGCTTCTTCTCCTGGCTGGCGATTGGCCTGGTCATATACTTCTTCTACAGCCGCCACCGGTCGGAGTTTGCCAAACAGCGGTAGAGTCTTTTATGTCGGATATTGAAGCATTCATTCGCCGATTGCCGAAAGCCGAGCTGCACCTGCATCTCGAGGGCACGATTCTGCCCGCGACTCTCATGGAGCTGAGCGCCCGCCACGACGCTCACCCGATGAAGTTGCGCGAAGCCAAGTCTCACTATCGCTTTGACGACTTCACCAGCTTCATTGAAGGCTTCAAGGCTGTGACCCGCCGCCTGGTCGATCCTGAAGATTATGAGCTGGTCGCGTGGCACATGATGCAGCGCCTGGCCAAGCAAGGCGTGGTGCACGCCGAGGTGTACATCTCGGTTGGCGTCATTTACATGTGGCGCAACTTCGATCCGCGGGCAGTTGAACCCATCTTCTCAGCTCTCGAAAAGGCTCGTGAACGCGCTGAACGCGAGTTGAGCCTCTCGGTCTACTGGATCTTTGACGCGGTGCGGCACTTCACTGTTGAAGAAGCGAAGCGGGTCTTCCGCAAGGCCGCGGAGTTGCGGAAATACTACCCATCCATCATCGGCATTGGCCTGGGCGGGGACGAGCGGCAGACAGGCTCCGCGCCCTTTCGAGCCCTCTACGCCGAGGCGGCACTTGCCGGCTTGCGCCTGACCAATCACGCTGGCGAGACCACGGGACCCGAGGCCGTCTGGGAAGCACTCTCGATCGGATCGGAGCGGCTTGGGCATGTTCTTTCTGCCATTCAGGATCCGACCCTGATTCAGGAGCTGAAGGCTCGAGGCACAATCCTGGAGTTGAACCCAACTTCCAACGTCCGCACGGGGGTATGCGCGTCTTTTGCCGAACATCCGCTGCGGCGCTACTTTGACGCCGGCCTGATGGTCACGCTCAACTCCGACGACCCCGCATTCTTTGGCTCCGACCTGGCTAACGAATACTTGCTGGCCCACACCGAGCAGGGGTTTACCCGGGAAGAACTACGCCAGTTGGCGGCCAACTCCATCCGCGCCAGCTTTCTTCCCGAGTCGGCAAAGGCCGAATGGCTTTCCCGAATCGAATCAAAGCAGTAACCAAAATACCGTTGCGTCAACAGATCGCTGGGCGAAGCAAACCAAAACTGAGGTATCATGTTTGTGTAGGAGGTTGCCCCCAATGTCCGCCGAACCCGAGACCCTCACGCTGGAAGAAGAACCGAAAGAACGAAGCACGATGCGCGTGATCGGCTGGTTCTCAGTTGGCATGGCTGTGGCTGCCCTCAGCATCTACGTGGGTTACGAACTGCGCAGCCGCCACAATTTCAAGAAGCGCACCCCCTACGACTTCTATGCAAACGCCGGCGAGCAACACGCCAGCGAGTTTGGCATGGGAATCTAGCGCCATAACCCCTCAAGAGCTCGCAAAATGCCGCCTGTGTGCGGCATTTTGCATTTGTGCCTGCTTTTCAACGGACACCGCGCGCTTCCCGGGTTACCCTTAGACCTTATGGGCCGCATCCGCATTCTTCCCGACCAGGTTGCCAATCAGATCGCCGCGGGCGAGGTGGTGGATCGGCCAGCTTCGGTGGTGAAGGAGCTGCTGGAAAATGCTCTGGACGCCGGCGCCAATCGGATTCGCATCGAGGTCGAAGCCGGCGGACGCAAGCTCATCCGCATCAGCGATGACGGGCATGGCATGAACCGCGACGATGCCCTGTTGGCCTTCGAGCGCCACGCCACCTCAAAACTTCGCACAGCCGACGACTTGCTTTCCATTGCGACCTTGGGATTTCGCGGGGAGGCGCTGCCGTCGATCGCTTCAGTGGCCCGCGTGACCCTCGAAACCTCTACTGGGGACGACCCAGCGGGCACGCGGCTGGAAATTGCAGGGGGCAAGATCCTCCACGTTGACGATGCGGCGTTGCCCCGAGGGACCACACTGGCTGTTGCCGACCTGTTCTTCAACACCCCGGCACGCCGCAAATTCCTCCGCGCCGAGAGTACGGAATTGTCGCACGTGACGGCTCTGGTGACGCATTACGCGCTGGCACACCCGGAGAAGCACTTCGAGCTGGTTTCGGCTACGCACACGATTGTCTCCGCGCCGCCCGTGACCCGGATCGCCGAGCGCATCTACCAGATATTCGGGAAAGACACGTTGGCTCTATTGTTGCCGGTGGCAGCCGAAACTCCCCTGGTCCATGGCGGCCTGCCTGAGCCGCCCCCGTGGAAGCGCGACCTTAGCCAACCAACCCGCGATCCGGGGGTCTTGCGGATCAGCGGCTTCTACTCCAAACCGGAGCTGCAGAAGCTCAATCGGAATTCGATCTATACCTTTGTCAATAAGCGCCTCATTCGTGACCGTCTGCTGATGCATGCCATCACTGAGGCCTATCGCAACGTGGTTCCGCCTACCAGCTACCCGGTAGTTCTCCTGTTTCTGGAAATGCCGCCCGAGGAAGTGGATGTGAACGTTCACCCGGCGAAAACCGAGGTTCGGTTTCGGCAGCAGAGCCTGGTGCACGACTTTGTCCGCGACAGCCTGCGGACGGCCCTGATCCAGGCGCGGCCGGCAGCCGGTTTCCTGGCCGCGCATGCAGCTCCTTCCGCCAGCCTTTCGCTTATGCCCCCATCTACCTCGCCGCTGCCTAGTCCTCCGGACTCCGAACCGGGTGCTTTGCTGGATATGGCCGATTCGGCTGAATCATTTCACCTGACCCCACGACTGCCTTCTCCCGTTCCCGGCAGGCTGCCGTTCGACGCAAGGTCTTTGAATCCAGGCGGATGGGGAGGCCAAGACCAACAGGCTTGGGGTGAGGCTGCTGCGGCGCTTTTCCAACCGGCCGGCAGTGTGCCGATCGACCCTTGTTCTCCAGCTTTAGCAGTTTCAGGGGCCACCGGGCCGGGCTCGGCGGAAGCAACTGCCTTGGCGACTGCTCAGGTTGAGGCCGAGCAGGCAGCGGTCAATCTGAACCATCTCGGCTCACTCCGGCCCCTGGCGCAGTTGCGCGAGTCGTTTATTTTGGCTGCGGGAGACGATGGACTTTGGATTATTGACCAGCATGTGGCACACGAACGTGTACTTTTCGAAAAAATTTTGCGGGATCGCCAGGTGGAAAAGGTGCAGCGCCAAAGGTTACTGATGCCCGTTTTGGTGGAACTGAAGCCTTGGCAGATGGTGGTGTTCGCGCGCATCGCCGAAGAGCTGGATCGCGATGGCTTTGAAGTGGAACCCTTTGGCCCACAAACACTTGCGGTGAAGGCGGCGCCAGTTGGCCTGGAGGGGGCGGCCCTGGAGAGGATGTTGGTCGAGGTTATCGAACAATCTGCGGCTGATTCCGACGAACCCAAGCAGAATGATGAACTTGCAACTCTCCGCATGCGCATTGCCGCCTCAATCGCTTGCCATTCTGCGATTAAGGTCAATACCGCTCTTGACCCGACTCGTATGGAGTGGTTACTGTTGGAATTGGCAAAAACAAGCCACCCAACCAGTTGCCCGCATGGACGTCCAATCGCTTTGCTGTATTCTTGGAAGGAGATCCAGCGGGCCTTCCATCGCATCTAAAAGACTTGTAGACTTGGAAGGTGGCGACTCTCCTCTCAGGAGGGGGGAGCCCGGCAAGATAGCCAGCCTGGAAGTGAGGTTTTTCTTTGACAGCAGAGCAATTGGAAGCATCGCGCGCCGAAAGGATGCGCCAGAACGGACACGGGGCACTCACACTGGAAGACGCCAGGGTGTGGATTGAGGAGACTGGTCTATGTCTCTTTTTGCCCAGGCGGCAGTTTTCTTCGTCGATAGCGCCGTCCTTTGTTGAAGCCGTAGCCGGTCATCAGAACGCGACTCCCGATCCCAAGCACATTGCATTAGCCGAGGAGTTGCTGGTGCGCCTGGAGACAGACGGCGTGGCAGTGCGGCTGAACCTTCTGGGACAGCCTGGTGAACAGCCAGACTTTGTTGTGGCCGCTTGGGTTTTGCCCTACGTATATGCTCTCAGGGGCGACCGCGACTGGCGCCGCTGCCCGCAGTTGACCGGGTCGCGCCAGGTTTCGCAACTCGCAGTGCAGGCGTACAAGCATTTGGAGACGGGCGACACTACACTTGCCGCTCTGACCCACGCGCTTGGCCGAGAAGTGACCGAAGGCGCAGTTCTGCGCGCCATTACGGAGCTTTGGCAGCAACTGCGCATCATTCCCGTTGTCTCAGCACCCGGTCAGCCTGCCCAATGGCAACTGCTGCGCACGCGATTCCAGAAGGCCATTGCCGAAGGCGCATCTACTTCGCAGGTTACAGCGATCTCGGTGCTTGCCTCTATCTACCTGCAGGCAGTCATCGCGGCCGGGATGGAGGAGGTTGAGCTGTTCCTGGCTCCTCTGACCGCGCGCAGCAAGGTGCGTGAAGTTCTCCGCGGCCTGGTGGCTACCCGCCAGGTGCACACGATCTCGATGGGCCACGCGCCGCAGTTCTATGTTGCCGGCACCCTGCCGGAGTTTGCAGTTCCCGCAACCGTCTATACCAGCTATTCAAGCTCGTCCATGCCTGCCTCCGCTTACTTCCTGCGTTCGCGGGATATCGAGGACGAAGCACCGGAACACGAGTTGCCGAAGATTGCAGCGTCGGTTTCGCCCATCTCGCCGGTCGTACCCATTTCGCAGGGGGCCCCTGCTTTACCCATCTCGAAAGACGCGCGGATTTCATCGGAAGGCCACTCGCCTCGGACGCCCGCGGCGCGCAAGCCTGCTTCGAACGGGAAGTCTCCCGCAGCCCGGTCCCACTTCAGCCGGCCTGCAGCCCATTCAAGGGACCGCAAACCGGTGCAATCGTCTTCCAGCAGCCGGCCAGTGCGGCGCACGGGTGCCGAGGCGCGTCCCTCGGCAACTCGACCCGCGGGAAAGCGCACGACAACCAGTTCACGGCCAGCCGCAAGCGCACGTTGGAGCCCGAGCGCTGCAAAGAGTTCGAACGGCAAGCAAAATGGCGTTCACTCGGGCAACGGTTCCAGCAACGGGATCCATTCCAATGGCAGCGCCAAGCGCCCAGCAAACGGCGCAACCGCCGGGCGGGCGACAAAGTCCGCAGCTCCTGCGTGGGGCCTGCGCAACGGCAACGGGCACACGAACGGAGCCAAGAGTACTGCCAAGCCGGGCGCAAGCGCACGCAGCACCAGTGCCAAGCGCGGCGGCACCGCCCTTCGCAGCAGTGGCGCTCCTCGTAAAGACTCTCGGCCCGAAGCGCGTCCGGTTCGCAATAGCCGCAAACCGGCATTGACGCCAGGCGCCAAGGCGGGGAAAAGCAAAAGGTATGGCTTTACAGCCCGGCCCAAGGCCAAGACCCAGCCCAAGCAGGAGACCAAGAAGCGCGCATGAGTGCGGAAGACAACCCCTTGCGCGCTTTGGAGCCTGGCCGAAAGATCATTGTTGCGATTGATGGCCCGGCCGGAGCGGGAAAAAGCACCATCGCTCGCCATTTGGCCCGGCATTTTGGCCTGTTGAACCTGGAGACGGGTGCCATGTATCGCGCCTTCGCACTCAAGGCTCTTCGTGCGGGCGTTTCATTGGATGAAAGCTCCGGCCTGGAGCGCCTGGCCGCCGAAACGACAATCCGTCTGGAATCGAGCAAACTGGAACTCGACAAACCTGAGTCCGGCGAACAGGAAAACCGTGTCTTCCTCGATGACGAGGACGTGACAGGTCTGATCCGCAACCAGACAGTGACCGATGCAGCCTCCCGTGTGAGCGTCTTTCCAGCCATTCGGGCCTGGATGGTCCACCTGCAGCAGCAACTGGCCGCTGAGGGCGGAGTGGTGATGGAGGGCCGCGACATCGGCACTGTGGTGTTTCCCCATGCCGAGGTGAAGATATTCCTTGACGCTGCTCCGGAAGTGCGCGGTCTGCGCCGCTTCGATCAACTTGGGCCTGCGCCCCCCGTGCAAGCGGAAGAGGTGATTCGCGACCTGCGCGCCCGCGACCAGAGGGACCGCAATCGTGCGGATTCGCCGTTGAAGCCGGCTGCTGACGCCGTACTGCTGGATTCGACTGACATGACGCTGAAGCAGGCGGTCGAAGCGGCTGAAGGAATCGTTTCGGCGAAGCTGAACCTGACGGCGACTTCGAACTAGAGCCACGACCCGCCAGTATGCGATAGGCTCATAGATGTATGGAAATTACCTGCACCCGCTGCCACCAGGCCGTTCAGGACGAGAACTGCTATTGCCCGAACTGCGGTCTGCCGCGACTGGTCTACTCGGCAGATGGCACGCAGGGCCTGCCTCACCCTGAGCGCTGGAGTGAGCCTGTGCGGGATGCGAGTACCGTCAACTGGAAGGCGGCCCTTCGCGCGGCTATCACGCTGGCAATTCCTGCCGGAATATTCTGCTCCATGCTTTCCCCGTTGAGTATCTTTGGATTTGCCTTGATGGCGATGGCCGCGGCGTGGGCGGTTGTGCTTTATGTGCGCAGCCAGCGTCCGGCATGGATAACGGTGGGCGCCGGCGCCCGGATTGGGCTGGTCACCGGGCTGATGGGAAGCTGGATGGCCGCCGCCACCACCGGTGTCACCCTGTTTGTGATGCGGTTCTTTTTGCACCAGGGAAATTTCTTTGACAGTTTCTGGCAGGATTTTGTGAACGGGCAGCTGACTCAACAGTGGACCTCGATGGGAGTGCCCGCGGCGACCATTGCAATGACGAAAGCATGGCTGATGTCTCCGGAAGGACGTGCCGGCTCGATGCTGAGCGCGACTCTTTTTCTGGCGATTGGACTGCTCATCTTTGCGGTTGGCGGGGGCGCTTTGGGGGCGCGGTTGCTGGCCCGCTCGCGCAGGCCAGAGATCTAGGACCGCTCTTGCCCCGCACTGCGAGCGTCTTCGACTTTCCGGCAGAATGCCCTGAATGGCTAACCGCCATTTCCTGACGGCGGAAGCGAGCCATCGCAATCCGGACCACTTCTCCACAGCTTGCCCCGGAGCGGTAGCCCCTCGTATCATCCTTCGAGAGACAAGCACTGAATAAAGAGCACCGAGCGAAAAGCGGCGAGAGAGCGTCCATGAGCGAATCGGAAGACAAGCCAAGTCTGCGCGTCAAGGGCAGGCTGATGTCCGCCTCGGAGGTGGAGCGTACCCTGGTGCGGCTCGCCCACGAGATCGTTGAGAAGAGCAATGGCAGTGAAGATCTGGCGCTGGTAGGGATCAAACGCCGCGGTGTTCCGCTGGCCGAAAGGCTGGGCAAGCTGATTTCTGGAATCGAGAAGCGTTCGGTGGATACGGGCGTGCTCGACATCCAGTTCTACCGCGACGATCTATCGACGGCGGGCGTCCGTCCGGTGGTGACACCAGGGGCAATCGGCTTCGATGTGGAAGGCCGCGACGTGGTGCTGTGCGACGATGTGCTCTACACCGGGCGAACGATCAGGGCCGCGCTCGATGCGCTTTTTGACCACGGCAGGCCTCGCCGCGTGCAATTGGCAGTACTGATTGACCGCGGGCATCGGGAACTGCCCATCGAGGCCACATACGTTGGCAAACATGTGCCCACGAGTAGTCGCGAGATCATCGAAGTGAAGTTTCGCGAAGTCGACAACGACGAGCAGGTGCTGCTCGTTGAGCGTGTGGACTAGGAAAACAGGTTCCAGCTTGTAGCTCCTAGCCATTCGCTAGAGGCTAGAAGCCAAGAGCTAGAAGCTGAGACACAATGAACCCAACCGCAACACCCGCCCGCCGCCAGCTTCATCCTCCGCCAGTACCCGCTTCGCCGTTCCCGCACCATCCGGGATCGCTGCTCTCGGCATCGGACCTGAGCCTGGATGGCGTGAGCCATGTTCTCTTGCGGGCCACAGCACTTGAAAACGCGGACCCGTTGGTCCGGGATCGCATCCTGGCCAAGCGCCGCGTAGCGTTGCTCTTCTACGAGTCGTCTACGCGGACGAGGACGAGCTTTGAGCTGGCCGCAAAAGGGCTGGGCGTGGATACCACGCTGGTTTCAAGCCTCTCTTCAAGTATTGAAAAGGGAGAGAGCCTGAAGGACACCGGCCTGACTCTGCGGGCTCTGGGCGCGGAGGCAATCATTTTGCGCCATAACTCCTCCGGGGCGGCGTGGCTGCTTGAAGCGGAGACACGGCTGCCGGTGCTCAATGCGGGCGATGGCATGCACGAGCATCCGACGCAGGCGCTGCTTGACCTGCGCACGATTCTTGCTCACCTGCGGCCTGGAGTTGAGACTGTGAACCCAGAGACGCTGGCGGGCATGACGATCACCATCGTGGGCGACATTCAGCATAGCCGCGTGGCTCGCTCCAACATGCTGCTGTTGCCCCGGCTTGGAGCGCGCGTGTTGCTCTGCGGTCCGAAAGAGTTGCTTCCGGAGTTGGCCGCACAGGCGGGGCCGGGCATTGCGATTGAGCGGGAATTCGATGCGGCGCTGCACCAGTCCCAAGCGGTGATGATGCTGCGGATTCAGGCGGAGCGGCTGGCCGGGCTGCAACTCGACCTGGAACAGTACAAGGCCAACTACCAACTGACCGGTCAGCGGTTGGCTGCACACGCGCCGAGCGCGCTGGTGATGCACCCGGGTCCGATCATTCGCGGGCTTGAAGTGACATCGGGCGTGGCCGATGGGGTGCAGTCGGTGATTCTGGAACAGGTGAAGAATGGGGTGGCCATTCGCATGGCTGTCGTGGAGCGGGCGCTGACGGCGTCTTCGAATGGAGGGCAGGCATGACGGCTCTCTTGATTCGTGGAGGCCATCTGATCGATCCGGCGGCAGGGGTTGATGCCCCTAAGGACATTCTGCTGAAGGATGGACGCGTAGTGGAGATCGCTGGTCCGGGCAAGCTGAAGTTGGCGAACGGCGCTGAGGTTCTGGATGCCAGTGGGCTGACCGTGGCGCCGGGGCTGATCGATATGCACGTCCACCTGCGTGAACCAGGCCAGGGCTACAAGGAGACGATCGCGACTGGAACTGCGGCGGCAGCGGCGGGAGGCTTTACGGCTGTGGCCGCGATGCCGAACACCATTCCGGTGAACGATTCGCCAGAGACGACACGCTGGATGCTTGCACCGGAGCGAGGCGCAGTGATTCGCGTATTTCCCATTGCCGCTGCCACACGCGGCTCGAAGGGCGAGGCCATCAATGACTACGCGGCGCTCAAGTCCGCTGGAGCAGTGGCCGTCACCGACGACGGGCATCCGATTTTGAAAGACAACATCATGCGCGAGACGCTGGCTGCGGCGGCGCGCGTGGGGCTCAGCGTGATTCAGCACGCCGAAGACACGCGACTGACGCAAGGGGCGAGCATGAACGCGGGTGCGATGGCGTTCAAGCTGGGGCTGCGCGGGATGCCCACCGAGGCTGAGTCAGGATTGGTGGAGCGCGACATCCGTCTGGTTACAGAGCTGCGTGATACGCGGGTTCACCTGCACGTGGCGCACACATCTACCGCGGCGGCACTGGCTGCTGTTCGCCAGGCGCGGCGCAGCGGATTGCGCGTTACCTGCGAGGTGGCTCCGCATCATTTCCTGCTGACCGAAGAGCATGTGGGCGACTACAACACCAACGCGAAGATGAACCCGCCCCTGCGCTCGGCGACGGATCGCGACGCCATGATCGAGGCCATTCTCGATGGAGTTGTGGACGCGATCGCGACCGATCACGCGCCGCATGCCGTGCATGAAAAGGAAGTGGAGTTTGAGAACGCACCGAACGGCATTACCGGGCTGGAGACTGCGCTGGGTCTTTGCGTGCGCTGGCTTCACAAGGAGTGGAAGATGCCGCTGGGGCGCGTTCTGAGCCTGCTGAGCGCGCAGCCGGCAGCGCTGCTGAACCTGAAGGGACGAGGTACGCTGACCGTGGGCAGCTTCGCCGATGTGGTGATCTTCGATCCCAGGGCCGAATGGACCTACAACGCCCGCGAAACCAAGTCCAAATCGCGCAACACTCCGTTTGACGGCTGGGCGATGCAAGGCAAGGTGCGCTGGACGATCAGCGAGGGGCGCCTGGCGTACAGGTCTGAGGGGTAGAACTAGGAAGAAACAAGATTCCTGTCGTGCTGGAAGTCGAACAATCAGAACGGAAACAGGGTGTTTGAGCCCATGCAGCGGGTTAGCCCCCGCTGATGCGGGGATGGCGAGTTGGCAGGCTAGCGGCGGCGGCGCCGGACGCAATTTAATCTCGACGTGGGTCGGCGAAGCTGGTGGAGGAATAGAGCGGAACCAGGAAGGCTATACCCCTTGGAGTTTGTTCAGGGTCGCCGCTCTCTGATGGTCGCGTCGACTTGAGGGAACTGGCTTCGGGTTACACCATCCCTGCTTCCTCTGTAGGCCGTGCCAGACACGGCAGTGCCCTCGGCTTTGAGATGGCTAGAAAAAGGGATCGCGAGCGGTGCCAGGCGCGGGGTATATTGGTTCGTTGCCAAAAAGGCAAATTTGAATTTCCCAAGTGAAGTGAAGAAAACGCGCGGCGTTCCGCCAGCGCAGGCAGACGATTGGGCGTGGGTGTGGCCGCGTCAGCAACATGATGTCGCCGATGGAGAGCATGGATGCCGAATTTGAACGCGCCCAAGAAGGTTTACGACGTTTGCATCATTGGATCTGGCGCTGGTGGTGGAACCGCCGCCAAGGTGCTGACCGAGGGCGGACTCAACGTGGTGATGCTGGAAGCAGGGCCGCGACTCAATCCTGAAGAGGACTTCAAAGAGCACGTGTGGCCCTACGACCTGGCCCATCGGGGTGGAGGGATTGGCGGCAAAGGGCGCCTGCAGTTCAACAATGAGTTTCTGGCTCCCAATGGATTTTGGGAGATTGAAGGCGAGCCATATACTACGGCGCCGGGCTCGACGTTTCGCTGGTTCCGGTCACGGATTGAAGGAGGCCGGACGAATCATTGGGGGCGGATCGCGCTGCGTTTTGGACAGGCGGATTTCCGGGCGCACTCCACTGACGGCATGGGCGACGACTGGCCGATCAGCTACGAAGAGCTTTCGCCTTACTATGACAAGGTTGAATCGTATATCGGAGTTTTTGGGACGAAAGAGAATGTGCCCAACTCTCCGGACGGCGTGTTTCTGCCGCCACCCAGGCCTCGGTGTACTGAGACGATTGTCAAGAAGGCGTGCGACAGCCTGAACATCACATGCATCCCGTCGCGGCTGGCCATTCTGACCAAGCCGTTGAACGGGCGGCCTGCATGCCACTACTGCGCGCAATGCGGCCGAGGGTGTATCAGCGCTGCCAACTTCAGTTCCAGCCAGGTCATGATTCCGATTGCGCAGGCTACAGGGCGATTCACGATGATTGCGAATGCGATGGCCCGGGAGCTTGTTGCCGGCAAGAGCGGAGATGTGGAGGCGGTCTCGTACATCGACAAGGCGACGCGAACCGAGAACATGGTGTACGCCAAAGCCTTTGTGGTGGCGGCGAGTGCCTGCGAGTCGGCGCGGCTTCTGCTGAACTCGCGCTCTCCGAGCTTTCCGAATGGATTGGCAAATTCCTCCGGAGTTGTGGGACGCTATTTGACCGATTCGGTCGGCAGCAGTCTGAGTGGGTACTTTCCGCAACTGGCGAAGGTGCAGGCGCACAATCATGATGGCGTGGGCGGTATGCACATGTACATGCCGTGGTGGCGCTTTGGCGGGAAGAACGAATTCCTGCGCGGGTATCACATCGAGTTTGGTGGCGGACGTAACATGCCCGGAGTTGGCGGCTTCGATGGCGTGTGCGCAGAGCATGAGGGTTATGGAACCGCGTTGAAGCAGAAGTGCCGGAGCTCCTACGGCACGTTCATCAGCTTCAGCGGACGGGGCGAGATGATCCCCAATGACAAGAGCTACTGCGAGGCTGATCCCTACGTGGTGGATCAGTGGGGCATTCCCGTGCTGCGCTTTCACTGGCAGTGGGGCGAGAACGAAATTAAGATGGCCAAGGATATGCAGGACACGTTCCGCTCCATCATTGAGACTGCGGGAGGGACTGTCTACGGCGGCGTTCGGCGGGCGATGCAATCGGACGGCATCTCGGAAGGCGGCGCGATCATCCACGAATTAGGGACGGTGCGCATGGGCAACGATGCGAAGACTTCAGTGCTGAACAGGAATTGTCAGGCGCATGAGGTGAAGAATCTGTTTGTGGCCGACGCTGCGCCATTTGTGACGAATCCGGACAAGAATCCGACGCTGACGATCATGGCGCTGTCGTGGAGAACGTCAGAATACCTGCTGGACCAAGCCAAGAAAGGAGAGCTGTAGAGCAGAATCTATGACCCAAGACGCAGTATCAAGACGCAATGTATTGAAGTCGCTGAGCATGGGAGCCATTGCGGGCTCGGTTCTGCATGTGATTCCGCTTGAGGCCGCCGCATATGCGCACAGCGTGATCGAGGCTGAGAAGGCCGACTCCAAGGCAGGCGGATATGTGCCGAAGTTTTTCACGAAGCACCAATACAGCATGGTGCAGATGCTGTGCGAGACGATTCTTCCCGCGGATGCGGATTCCGGCGGCGCGATTGAAGCTGGCGCTCCAGAGTTCATCGACCTGCTGACAAGCGAGAATCCGGAACATCAGGCGATCCTGGGTGGCGGGTTGACATGGCTCGACGGCAAATGTGTGGAGAAGTATGGGAAAGCTTATATTGACTGCGCGGCGCAACAACAGACGGAGATTCTCGATCAGGTTGCGTATCGCAAGAATGCAGAAGCGGACAAAGAGCTGAGCGGCGGGGTGGAGTTCTTTTCGCTGTTGCGCATCCTGACATCGGACGGGTTTTTCACGAGCAAGATTGGAATCAAATACCTGGGGTACATTGGCAATGCATTCCTGCAGTCGTTCCCCGGATGCCCGCCGGTGCCAGGCTTATAACTGGCCGAGAAAAAGGAGCGGCGGAGCGGCTTGGTTTCACCTGTGCCGTCCGCACACTGTCTCATTGCAGGTAGTCGACTGGAACCGTGCACCATTAGGCTGGTTCGCTGGTTTCGCTGTGTGGGGCGCCTACCCGGCTCCAGCGCGCGCGCATATCCTGACGGAACTTCTCGCGTTCTTCAGGCGTCATCTGGTCCCATGGATTGCGCTTTTCGCACCGATGTTTGGATCGATCAGAGCCGCCCCGCCAGCCTCCGAAGAACATCCGGCAAAGCAGGAGCAAGCCGAGGGCTTGCCAGAAGCTGATCTGGTGCCATCCGAAGAGCGCTGGAACAAGCCAGTTCCACAAATGCATGACCAATTCGCCGAAGAGCGCGACGATGAGCGCAATTCCCACCGGGGCTGCCACAAAGATCCACTTGTTTCTCCTGACCCAATCGCTTCTCATTTTCTAACCCTCATTTCTTCGTAAATTCATCGTGAATGCTCTGCAACCGTTGGCGGAGATGAACCACCGCGTAGCGTTTGCGGGCGAGCAGGGTGTTGACGTTGCCGCCGCTTTCCGCGGACATCTCTTTGAAGCTGCGGCCCTCGATTTCGTGGGCTATGAAGACTTCACGCTGCTCGGCGGGCAGTTCGCTGAGCGCCGATTTAAGCTCGGCCAGGAGCACGTGGCGGGCGAAGAGCGCTTCAGGGCCGTCGTCGAGCGAAGGCAGCAGATCCTCGATCTGAAGCAGTTCGCCGTCGTCGGTTCCGACTGCGGCGTCGGTGAAGTTTTCCGGCTTCTTCTTGCGGAAGAGGTCCGTTATGCGATTGCGCGCTACGCGAAAGAGCCAGCCGGTGACGTAGTCGATGGGCATGAGCAGGCGGCTGGCTTGCACCAGCTCGTAGAAGACCTCCTGGAGAAGATCTTCGACGTCGGACTCGTTGGGTACCCGACTGCGAATGAAATTGCGCAGCCGGGATCGTTCCTGGGCGATGACTTCAGAGATTTGACGGTCTTGCTCGATCATCGAAGTCACGCTCATGGCCGATCCATCCACTGCTGAAGACGAATGGTGGCCGCAAATATTGTAGAGGTTTGAAAAAAGCGCGGGGATGGTGAGGGGGGAGCTGGGGGCGGATATTCGGGCGGCGCTAAGGGCTTATTGATTCCATTGGGCTTAGGTTTCTTGCGAGGTTTGGTGGGCTGAAAGAACGGGTTGATGTTTTCGCCTTTTCTTCGTCACAATCGATGCCTAAGATTATTTGTTTCATGATGTTACGCGAAAAATGGGGAGGGGGTGGGGGGTACCCCCGGGCGGTTCGGATGGCGCCCTCTTGCCTGTGCCTCATTTCCATTGTGCACTGAACGAGGAAATTAATCTGCAAAACGGACGGCGGCGAATTTGCACGCGGCTTGGCTTCGCGGTAGCTCTGCCAGGGATCAAGACGGCCGGGGTGGTTCGGTGCGACCAACCGCGCGTGCTGGATATTGAGGCGCGGCGAGGCAGGAAGGCGGATGTGCTTCCGGAGGAGATTTTGGCTGAAGTGATGGCGAGGGTGGTTACGCTGTTTGAGTAGCGGGCTCCCAGGTCTCGAATGCGAGAACTGGGACCCCCAGCATCATTCCAGCGAAAGTTGATTTCTCAAGCGAATGAAAATCGGCGCCTCTCAGGCCATCACGATGCACCACGTCAGCCTCCACTCAACAACATGCGTCAAGACGAACACAAAGACCACCAGATGCACGGCCAGCAGAGATGCGGTCAAAACCCAGAACGGCCTCTTCGTTAGGTATTGTCGGCTATCGTTGACAAAGAATCCATATAGTCCTTCGGTACTCATCGCTAGTCCACCTCACCTGATGAAGGCTTCATGACTTACGAAAAACCTAAAGACAAAAAGTGAAACCGCTGCGCCGACAATGATTAGTACATAGGGGAGGGTGAGCGCGTTCGGATTAAAATCCCATTGGCTTTTGGTCTTTGGTTGATTCGGAAAACTATGTGACCAGCATACGCCGAGTTTCCAGCACGTTGTTGCTGGTCATTCGGAGGTTATCGCGCGTTGCTAGCCTTTGCGACGGTAGAGGACTTGGAACTCGTAGCCTTGGTTGGCAGAGAAGAGGGTGGCTACGTGGCGGAGGCGCTCGGCGAGGGCGGGGGCGGCGAGAAGGGGGTACTCGCGCTCGCGGAGGTCGTGGTAGTCGAAGTCGACGGCCAGGGAGAGCATGTAGACGGCGAGGGAATCGGAGAAGGCGGACTCGTAGTAGCTGCTGCGGGAGCGCTCGTCGAAGGACTTCTGGCCGCTGCGGGAATCAGGGTTTCGGATTTCCTGGGCGCGGCGGCGGGTCTCCCATGCGTCCTGGCTGGTTTCTCCGCGGACCTGGGCCTCGGCCTGCGACCAGGCGAGGGAGGAAAAGCTCTCAGGCACGCCGGCGACTTCAACAAAGTTGTGGGCGACGTTGATGAAGAACTCAAAGGCCAGGCCGAAGCGGTCTTCGACCAGACGCGTGGAAAGAAAGACCGCCTCGGTGGCTCCGAAGTTGGCGTTGCGGTGGCAGATGGCGCGGTCGCCGAGATCGACGGAGTAGCCGGGGGCGACCATGACTTCGCCGGTGTCGGCAATGGCGAGGGGCACAAAGTAGTAGGCACGATTGACGAGCGCGGCGGAGAGGCTGGCGGGGACTGCGGCAACCAGGCGCTCGAGATCGGGCTCGGAGACGCGAGTCTCTCCCCACGCTGCGTAACGGATTCCGTTGGCGGCCACGGTGACAGGCACCTGGGCCGCTACCTTCTCCGCGAGCCAAAGTTCGATTTGTGCGCTGGTCGCCATCAAATTGTTATTCTAGACGACAGAGGCGATGGGGATGAACCAATCGGCAAAGATGTTGCGACCTGGCGGGGGAACGGTTCTTGGGTTTCCGCTGGACGGCTTTGGTCTGTTCACCAGCCTGCTACTGGCGGTTGCGGCTGCGTTTTTCACGTTTTTTGCATCGACCTGCATTGCGATCTTCTCGCTGCTGGCCTGGAACGTAATCGGGCAACACACGGTGAACTACGCGGACAGCTACCGCTATGTGGGGCTGCCGGCTGGGGTGTTGGTGCTGGTGTTGGCGCTGCCGGTGTTTGGCACGCTTTGGATAAGGGCGAAGCTTCGGAAATAGGTGTACGAAGAGTAGGCAGTCCCTCAGGGGCTAAAGCCCGCGGCTCATTTGGCGGATTTGTTTGTCGGGGTTAAAGCCCCGACCTACCAGCTCGCGCCGTTCAAGCCTTCGACTTAATCAGCGGTTCTTTGGCGACCCAGGGCGGGGTTGGTGAATTGGCAAGTTAGCGCCGCTGACGCGGCATTGGCGAGTTAGCTAGTTATTCAGTTAGAAGGTTAGTGAATGCATTCGCCAGGCGGGACGATCGACTCGAATCGGGTTTGCTTTCAGGCCGGAGAACCTACTTGCAAAACTGGGACGTTCTGATTGTGACGGCCTCCTCCGCGCGTCAGGCGGGCATGTACCGCGAAGAGATCGGGAGGCGCAGGCTGGCTGGGATGCTGCCGGAAGGCACGCAGTTTCTGGTGGTGCCTGATCCGGACGACCGAAGGGTAGGCAGCGGCGGAGCAACGATCCACGCGCTGGGCGTTCTGGACAAAGACCGGGAGTGGTGGGGTCAGCACCGGACGTTGCTGATTCACTCGGGTGGGGATTCGCGACGGCTGCCGCATTACTCGCCGGGGGCAAGCTGTTTGGGGTGCTGCCGTCGCGTACGCAGCCGCGCGGGACTACGACGGTATTTGACCAGACGCTGATGCTGTCGGCGGCATGGGCAGACAGAATTCCCAACGGAATTCTGGTGGCTTCTGGCGACGTGGTGCTGCGGTTCGACGCGAGCCAGGTGCAGTGGGACCGGCCGGGCGGACGGGCGTGGCGATGCGCCTGGATGTGGAGACGGGGAGCCATCATGGCGTGTGTGTTGTGGGAGCCGGAGATCAGGTTTATACATTTCTGCAGAAGCCCACAGCGGCAGAGGTAAAGGCCGCGGGCGGAGTGTTGGCGGATGGACGGGTCGCCGTCGATATTGGACTGCTGCGATTCGACGCGGATTTGACGACGGCACTGGCCAAGCTTGCGGATATTGGGACGCTGCGGCGGTTGATATCTACGACCAGATTACGCGCGGGCTGACGGGTGAGTGGAAGCCGGAGAGCGATGCGGAGTTGTTCTGGCTGGAGCTGGGAAGAATTCTGCGTGCTGCGGAACATCCGGCAGAGTTTCACTGCGCGGTAGTGGAGGGAGAGTTTATTGATGCGGGGACGACGCGCTCGTTTCGCACGCTGGCGGCTGGGTCGGGCGGCATTCTCGACAGCGTGGTGGGGGGCATATGCCAGGCCGGGCATGAAGCTGTGATCCTGGAATGCGACTTGAGCGGGCCGGTCTACGCGAGCCGCGGTGCGATTCTGCATGGGCTTACGCGATTGCATGGGCCGGTGGAAGTTCCCGAAGACACTGTGGTTCACCAGATGCCTGTGGGAGTGGCCGGCGAGCATGGCTGGGTGATGCGCGTGTATGGGGTGGAAGACGACCCAAAGCAGACGTTGGAGAAAGCGATCTGGTTTAATCGGCCGATTCTGGAGATGCTGGAACGGTTGGGGCTGAGGTGTGAAGATGTGTGGGTCTCAGGTGAAGCGCCGACGCTATGGAATGTGGCGCTGTTTCCGGTGACGAAGCCTGAGGATGCTGGGCAGGTGCTCGTTGGATGATGGGGTACGAGAGCGGGTTCAGTGTGGAGCAGTGGCGCGGGATGCGGCGGCTTTCATTGGCTGAAAGCGTGGGATGCTCCGACGGGAAGGCTCTGGCGGAAGCGCGGAATCGGCGGTTGCAGGGAATCTGGCAGGATGCGTGTGTTGCGCTCGCGAAGTCTGGGACGGATTTGCGGCCGCTGCTGGCGAATCTGCCGGGCTTGGCATCGGCCGCCGCGGCGGGACGATCGCTGAGGATGCATGCGCAGGAGTTACGCAAAGGGGGCGCGGAAGAGTGGACGCAGGCGGCCAGCCTGCTGATCCAGTCGGCACGGCTGCTGGAACGTGCGGGGTTTGATGGCGAGGCTGAGTTGGCCGAGGGCGAGGCCTTCACTTGCATTCAAGACGCTGTGCGCGCGGGAAGTGCCGGCGATGCGGAACTGAAACCGACGGGCTGGTGCTTCGAACGCGTGCAGGTTTCAGCGCCGCCGCGCATCGATCTGGGCGGAGGCTGGTCGGATACGCCGCCGTTCTGCTTTGACTGGGGTGGCACGGTGCTGAATTGCGCGCTGGAGATCGACGGGGAGTACCCGATACAGACGGAGATTCGGCGGATTGACGAGGCGGTGATCCGGTGTTGCGCGGACGGCGTTGGTGGAGTGGTGGAGTATCGCAGCGCCGCGGAGTTACTGGAGGCTTGCGGACCGGGATCGGTGTTCTCAATTCCGCGCGCTGCTCTGCAACTGCATGGGTTGCCAGTGAAGGGGCAAGAGCTTGCAGAGACGCTGGGCGAGTTGGGCGGCGGGGCTGGAGATCCGGTGCCAGGTGCGATTGCCCATCGGAGCGGGAATGGGGACCAGCAGCATTCTGGCGGCGACGGTGATCCGCGCGCTGGACGTGATGTCAGGGCGCACGGCAGGCGATCATGCTTTGTCAGAAGCGGTGATGCGACTCGAACAGCATATGACGACGGGCGGCGGCTGGCAGGACCAGGCTGGCGGTATCTTTCCCGGAGCAAAGCTTTTGATTACCGGACCTGGATTGCGGCAGCGGATTCGCGTGCAACCAGTGGCGTGGAGCGAGAGGCGGCAAGGTGAGTTCTGCGAGCACCTGGTTCTTTACAACACCGGCATTCAGCGGATGGCCAAGGGGCTGCTACGGCAGGTGGTCACTCGCTATCTGGCGCGCGAGACGGCAACGATTCAAGTGCTGCGCAGCATCAAGACATTGGTGGTGGAGATGTCGTACGCGATGGGCGAAGGCGATTGGGAGCATCTGGGTGAGTTGCTTAATCAGCATTGGCAGTTGAACCAGGTGCTCGATCCGCACACAACGAATGCGCCGATCAATGCGATTCTCGATCAGGCTCGGCCGTATATCTATGGAGCCAAGCTGGCGGGAGCGGGCGGCGGAGGTTTTCTGATGATGCTGGCTCGCGACGCTGAGGCTGCGCAGGCCTTGCGCGCAGTGCTTGCTCAGACTGCGCCGGAGGGAGGCGCGTTTGTGCGTTACCGATTGGCGGATGAAGGGCTTCGCATTCAGACAAATGGGAAGATGGCGGATGGTGCAGGCAGGAGTTCAAACTTTGCAGCGATAAAGATCTGACGATTTCTGTTGCGCGGTTTTTCGATCTGACTGTTTCAAGGCGAGAGGAAACTCGGTGATCTCCCACCCTTGGTGCAAGAAGCGCACCAAGGGTGGGGCACCCGCAGTTCTGCGAGTAAATAGATTAGAAAAGAATCTACGCGCCGGCTGGTTTGGGGTTGGCGCGATCGAACTTGGCCAACTTGATTTTCTTGGCAAGGCCGATTTTTGAGAGCAGCCAGATGCCATAGTAGTTGGGGTCAACCTCGTACCAGGCGAGGCCGTGGCGGGCGGAGACGGGATGCGCGTGGTGGTTGTTGTGCCAACCCTCACCGCCGCTGACCAGGGCGACCCACCAGTTGTTGCGCGAGTCGTCGCGGGTTTCAAAACGGCGGCTACCCCACAAATGAGTTGCCGAGTTGACGAACCATGTGGCGTGCAGCCCAAGCGTGACGCGCAAGAAGGCTCCCCATAGCAACATGCCAACGGCGTTTACGGGCCCGCCTGTGAGCCAACCGCCGCCGAAGAGAAGAACGCCGCACGCGACGAGAGGAATCCAGTGGTACTTGCTCAACCAGCAATGGAAGCGGTCGCGAGCAAGATCGGGGACATAGCGGGCGAGAACCTCTGTCTGCTGGTGCAAAGAGTTGCCCCAGAGCAGCCAGCCGGTGTGCGCCCAGAATCCGCCTTCGCGAGGAGTATGGGGGTCACCATCATGATCACTGTTCTGGTGATGCACACGATGCGTGGCCACCCAGAAAATCGGTCCGCCCTCAAGGGAAAGAGTGGCGCAGACGGCCATAAAATATTCCAGCCACTTGGGGACTTGATAGCCACGATGCGTCAGGAGGCGGTGATAGCACATGCCAATGCCGACATTGATGGACAGGACGTAAAGGACCAGCATGACCACCAGGCGCTGCCAAGAGAAAAAGAACAGCGCAGCCAGTGCGCCCAGGTGGAAGGCAACGATGACGCCAAACGTCAACCAGTTGATGCCTTCGCCCATGGTAGCGGCGCGCCCCATGCGGATCTCTTCACGCGCGGGCACTGCGACAGCCTTGGGGTATGCGGCTGTATCAGAGATATCGGGAATCGCTATGGTTGAATTTACGGTTGTGGTTTCAGGGGAAGGAGCGGCTGTGACTGTCGCCATATTTACGAAAGATCCTTGGAGAGTGGCAGCAGGCCCACCCTACTCCAATTGTAAAGCAGGACGAACTCTAATCGAGCGCCCTGTCCCCTTTAGTTGTACCTGAAGCGATAAGATTAGGCCTATTTGTGATCAATATTGCTCATAAACAGGCAACCATGGGCTCTGTTATCATCCGGCAAGTTAACGGGGGGCACTGCGGGCGGGTTTTGGTTCGCGGCGTGGAAGGCACCGCGATCACTGACGATTGGCGCTTGATTGGAGGGCGAGAGGCGAATGAGCAAAGAGACCGGCCGCATTGAAGCTTTCTCAGACGGGATCTTTTCGATCGCCGCGACGCTGCTTGTGCTTGACCTGAAGCCGCCTGTGGCGACGATGCCTTTCTGGCAGGGAATCCTGAATCAGTGGCCGGGCTATGCGAGCTTTCTGTTGAGCTTTCTTTTCATCGGCATCATGTGGATCAACCACCACCGCCTCTTCTCGCACCTGACGCACTCTGACGACGCGCTGCTGGCGGCGAATCTTTTGCTGCTGCTGGGAGTGGTGTGGATTCCGTACCCAACGTCTTTGATGGCGCAAGCTTTGGTTACGGGCCAGTTCCGGAACGCCGCCATCTTCTACAACGGTTCGTACCTGGTGCTGGCGTTGCTGTTCAATCTGCTCTTTTTACGTGCACAAGCCGAGGGCTTATCGACAGGAAGTCTGCCGGTGCGCGCATTACTGCGAGGCGTTATGTGGCAGGAATCGTGATGTACATGGTGTGCTTTGCTGTGACCTGGTGGAATGTTCCGCTGAGTCTGGCAATCAACGCGGGCATGGCGTTGTTCTTTCTGCTTGCGCCGTGTGCAACCGACAAGAAGCCTGAGACAGGTTGGGGATAGCCCGATAGTGTCTGGGGAATGGGATCGCGGGGACACATCGAGTTGCAAGAGCATACATCAGGGGCTGAAGCCCCGCATTTTTTGGGGCTTCATGATGTCAGGGCTAATGCATTGAGCTACCAGCCCTGACCTACCAGAACGACGGCGCGCGGGATTTGTCGGGCGCTGCCTAGTCCCTGTTGTCTGTGCCGAAGTCTCCGCCACCGCTGACGAATAGCTTCTCTGCCTGGCCGCGCAGTACGCGGTAGAGGGCAAACTGGCGCTGTGTTGCGCCACGCAATTCAAAAAGCAGTTCACCGCGGTTGTCGGCCATGGCGTCAACGGCGTCCACGAGGCGCATGCGCGGTTTCTCGTCGAGGTGTGCGCCATCGGTGACGTTCTTCAACACCACGAGCACGTTGCCGTAGAGGTCAGGCTGGGCGACGATGGTGACAAACTTCTGCTGGGATGAGGGACCGTCGGTGTGGGCCGAGAGCACTAGCGTTGCTCCGGAGCCATAGGCCAATTCGAAGACGCGAAACTGTTCTGCGGAGAGCGGAGCCGGTGTTGGCGGGGGAGGCGCGGGCCTGGTCTTGCGGGCGACGGATGTGGTGCCCGTGTGGACTGGGGTGCGCCTGGGCGCAGGCGGAGGCTGGTTAATGCCGAGGGCGGTGCGCGCAATGTCTTCGAGCGCAGAGAGCATCTTCGCTTCGTCATCGGGGCTGGACCAGGAATAGCTCCACGGATGCACGGGGTGAGTCTTGGCATCGGAGACGGCAACGGTTTGCTGCACGTCGGGGGGCAAGCCCTTCAGACTGGGGAGCACTTCGAGTGCGGGGCCGCTGGATTTGCCGCGTTTGAGGGTGGGGCGGTCAGGATCTGCGGCATCGGCCACCGAATCCGCGTGGCCTCTGTCCTCCTGCTGAACCTTTCGGGCCTTATGAAGCACGGGGCGATCGGGATCGTTTGACGATGCGTCGGTGGTTCCCGAATCGCTCGCGGTGTCGCTGGTTCCAGCAGAGGAGCCTGCGTCGCGCCGGTGAAGCGAGGGAGCGTCAGAAGACGAGGTGGAGGTTGAACTCGTGCTCGCGCCGGTGCTGTCGCTGGAAGGACTCTTGTGCAGCGTGGGGCGGTCCGGATCGGAAGGTTGGCTGGAGGTTGTATCGGGCGCGGGCGGGCTGGAACTGGCACCGTTGCTTGAGGGTTGGCTTGTGCTGCTCGGGCTTGCGGTGGTGCTTGAATCGCTCGGAGTTGAGCTGGAAGGACTTCTGTGCAACGTGGGCCGATCAGGATCTTGAACTGGATCACTATTCTGCGATTGGCCGCCTGAGCCGCCGTTGCTTCCAGAGCTGCCGCCTGAGCCACTGGCGGGCTTTTCGTCGGCATGGTGCTTGCGATGGAGGACTGGCTCATCGCTCTGCACATCTTCGTCGATTTTCATTCGCGCCAACTGCTGGGAGAGCCTGGGGCGGGGAACGGGCATGGGCCTCCACGACCCATAGCCAACCCATGAGCCCTGCTCCTGATCGGCGTTGCGAATATCGTACAAGCCGATGGGTTTGCCGTTTTGCTCGAGTTCGTACTCCACTTCGCTGGCCAGCGAGAGCGGCTCCGGGCGAGCGAGGTAGATGCCGCCATCCTGCAACTGTCCGCCGTCGAGCACCGCAACGGGGACGAGGCGGCTTCGATTGGGCTTGCCCGCTTCGCCAGTCCACTCGAGCACGGCAATGGAGCGCAGCTCGGGTGTGTCTTTGGCGTTCTTTGTGACTTGGCCTGGGTATTGGGCAAGAGCCGGCAGCGCAGCCAGCAGCCCGACCGCAGCGAGGATCGCCGGCATTCGAATCCCACCCTTGCCGCAAGAACAACTACGCGGCACGGATGGGGCACCCGGTTTCGTCGACGAAACACCCGTCCTGTACGATGACATTTGCCGCCCACCTCGGGAATAATCGAACTTGATGGCCAAGCTGGGCCCTCTATTTACCATACGAGGAATTTCCCCATGGAACTGAACGAGAAAGTCGCCGACTTTAGCCTGCAAACCGACGAGGACAAGACCGCAAGCCTGTCCGATTATGCCGGCAAGCCTGTTGTACTCTTCTTTTACCCTAGAGCCGATACTCCTGGCTGCACAATTGAGGCCTGCGGCTTCCGCGACACCTTCAAGAAATTGCAGGCGGGCGGGGCCGTGGTGCTGGGCATCTCCCGCGATACACCTCATGCTCAGGCCAAGTTCCGCGCCAAATACGACCTCCCGTACACACTCCTTGCTGATGTAGACGAGAAAGTCTGCAATCAGTTTGGCGTGA
>OBLU010001054.1_pt1 | contig 25660 bp, 29 predicted proteins | sample 1518681 | NCBI WGS metagenome assembly OBLU01 (sample SAMEA3539304, study PRJEB22396) | soil metagenome | biome: tundra; feature: field; material: soil | place: USA | collected 2010-05 | depth 0.15 m
AGGCCACGGTGATGGTCATCGAGGACGCCGACCGGTTCGGGATCGCCCAGCTCCATCAGTTGCGCGGCCGGGTCGGGAGGGGGAGCGACCGGTCGTGGTGCTATCTGCTCTCCGAAAGCGACAGTCCCGAGGCCGACATCCGGCTCTCGGCCCTGGAGCGCTCCACCGACGGATTCGAACTGGCCGACGTCGACCTCGAACTGCGGGGGGAGGGCACCATCCTGGGTGCTCGCCAGAAGGGGAGGAGCGACCTGAAGTTGGCCAGGTTGACTTCCGATCGGAACCTGGTGACCCAGGCCAGGGAGGCGGCGGAGCACATCGTGGGTGCCGATCCGGCGCTGGCGGATCACCCGCTTCTCGCGGACGAATTGCGCATCTTCATCGACGACGACGAAGCCGCCTTTCTCTTCAAGAGTTGACCCGAGCCGGGACGGGACCGCCTGTAGACTTTTCGGGTGCGAGTGATCGGGGGTGAGTTCCGGGGGCGCCGCCTGTCGGCCCTCGACACCCGGTCGGTGCGACCCACCTCGGACCGGGCCCGCGAGGCGATCTTCGACATGTTGTTCAGCCTGGGAGGGGTAGAGGATCTGCAGGTCGCCGACCTGTTCTCGGGAACCGGTGCCCTGGGGATCGAAGCCCTCTCGCGCGGCGCGGCATCGGTTACTTTCGTGGAACGGGACCCTGACAGCCTCGACCTCATCAGACGGAATCTGGCTTCGGTGGGCCTGGCCGACGCCGAGCGCGACGGTTACGCCACCGTCGTTCGGGCTGATGTCGACAACTGGGTGGCCACCACGCTGTCCCGGTACGACCTCGTCTTGTGTGATCCGCCCTACGCCTACAACGGGTGGGAGACCCTGATACGCCAACTGCCCGGCGAACTGGTCATCCTCGAGTCGGGAGCCGAGTTGCCCGAGGTCGACGGGTGGGGAGTCCTCAAATCCAAGCGCTATGGCGGTACCATCGTCACAGTTGCCCGGCCGGAGCCGGTCTCTCAGAAAGGTGCCTCGTGAGGATTGCGCTGATTCCCGGATCATTCGATCCCGTCCACAATGGACATCTGGAGGTCATCGAGCGAGCCGCCGGGCTGTTTGACGAGGTAGTGGTGGCCGCCCTGCGCAATCCACAAAAGAGCGAGGTCCTGTTCGAACTGGACGAACGTCAGGCCATGCTCGAGGAGTCGTTGGCCCACGTGGCCAATGTGCGCATCGTGTCGGTGTCCACCTTGGTGGTCAATGTGGCCGAGTCCGTCGGGGCCAGTGCCATCGTGAAGGGGCTCCGGGCAGTATCCGACTTCGAGAACGAGCTGCAGATGGCCCAGATGAACAAACAGCTGTCGGGAGTGGAGACGTTGTTCATCCCCACCAGTTCCGCTCATTCGTTCATCTCCTCACGCCTTCTCCGGGAGGTGGCCCGTTTCGGCGGTGATGTGACGGCATTCGTTCCCAAAGTGGTGGCCTTACGGCTCCAGGAGAAGTTCGCTGATGAGTGATCTGTTCGAGGATCTTGAGGCGCAGCGGGCGGCCGGCGAGGAACAGGATGCAGCGGCCCTGATCCGGGAAGCCTTGGACCTGGTGCTGACGGCCAAAGCCATGCCTCTGTCGGCCTCGGTGCTCATCTCGCGTGAAGAGGTGGCCGACCTGTTGCAGGCCGTCCTCGACCGGATGCCGGATGAAATTCGTGAGGCCCGATGGCTGCTGAAGGAGCGTGCCGAGTTCATCGCCGAAAGAAATCGGGAGGCGGCCGAGCTGATGGAAGAGGTGCGGGTCCAAGCCGAACGAATGGTGCAGCGCACCGAGATCGTGCGCCAGGCCAACCACGTGGCGCAGCGCGTCCTCGACGACGCCAATGAGGAAGCCCGCCGTCTGCGGAACGAGGCGGAGGACTATGCCGACCAGAAACTGGCCAGTTTCGAGATCGTCCTCGACCGGATCATGAAGACGGTGCATGCCGGCCGCGAAAAACTGCGGGTGGCCCCGCTGCCGCGGGTGGACATCGGCGAAGGGGGAGACACGTCGTTGGCGTCATCTGTCGACCTGGGCATCGGGGGGCCGATGGGTGACGAGCCCGAGGGCTTCTTCGACCAGGACCTCACCTAAGGGACAGCCAAGGTGCGCACCCCGCAACCATTCATCGTCCCCGCTGCCGCCCTCCGCAAGGTGGCCGGTACCGTCCGCCACGAGGATCGCCACGGGGTGATCGAAGGTTTGGGAACCGTGGGTGTGGTGGTCCCCGACGGCGCCGAGGTCGACGCCCAGGTCACGCTCTCTTCCTACCCGGGCGGCATCATGGCCACCGGACGGGTCTCGGCCCCCTGGCGGGGGGAGTGCCGTCGATGTGGGGGTATGGTCACCGGCGCGGTGGAGGCCGAGGTGCACGAGCGGTTCGTCATCGAAGGGCCCGGGAGCGAACCGGGGCCGGCCGCCGAAGTGGACGAGGACGCCTATGTGTTGGTCGACGACCTGTTGGACCTCGAGCCCTTGGCCAGGGATGCAGTTCTTCTCGAGCTCCCGTTGGCGCCCCTTTGTTCCGAGGACTGCCTGGGGTTATGCCCCGAGTGTGGGGCCAATCTGAATCTCGACACCTGCGGCTGCGCCCCACCGGCCGACCCGCGTTGGTCGGCCCTCGATGTGCTGCGCCCGTTGCGTGACGGTGAGGGTGGTGGTTTGGCCTAGAATGCCCTCCCTATGGCCGTCCCCAAGAAGAAGACCTCCAAGTCGAAGAGCCGAAGCCGCCGAGCATCCAACTGGGTGCTGAAAGTGCCGGCCCGTTCGGTGTGCCCGCAGTGCACCACCGCCAAGTTGCCCCATATCGTGTGTCCGAACTGCGGATGGTACAAGGGTCGCCAGGCGATCGAAGTCGACTAGTGGCCCGTGGGGGCGTTCGCCCGACGGGTGAGGCGTTCGCCGGCCTTCCGGTGGCGGTGGATGCCATGGGTGGCGATCACGCTCCCGCAGAAATCGTCGCCGGGGCCCGTCAAGTGGCCGAGCAGTCTGGCATCGCCGTGCTGCTGGTCGGCCGGCCGGGGGAGATGGGCAACACCGGCGGCCTTCCCGAGCTGCCTGCCAGCGAGGTCATCGGCATGGACGATGATCCCGGTCAGGGCGTGCGGCGGAAGAAGGACTCGTCCCTGGTGCGGGCGGCTGAAGCGGTGCGCGACGGGAAGGCACTGGCCATGGTCTCGGCGGGGAACACCGGCGCCACCATGGCGTCCGCCCTCCTGCGCATGGGTCGTCTCCCCGGGGTGATTCGGCCGGCTATCGCCACCCCCATTCCCAATCCCGGGACGGGCAAGCCGCCCACCGTGCTCCTCGACTCCGGTGCCAACGCCGAGTGCAATCCCCAGATGTTGGTGCAGTTCGCCCAAATGGGGGCGGCCTTTGCCCGCAAGCGATACGGGGTTGCCCTCCCCACGGTGGCCCTCTTGTCCATCGGGGAGGAGAAGTCCAAGGGCACTCCTCTCGAAAAGGAGACCCACGCGTTGTTGGCCAGTGGGCTCGGGGGAGATGGCTTCGAATTCATTGGCAACGTCGAAGGGCGCGACTTCTTGGGTGGCGCCGCCGATGTGATCGTGACCGACGGTTTCACCGGCAACGTGGCGCTCAAGACGTTGGAAGGCTCATTGACGTTTCTGGTCGGCGCGCTCACCGAAATTCTGGGTCGTCCCGGGCTCGAGCAGGCGGCGGAGACATTGATCCCCGAGATCGCACCATTGGTTGAGGAGCTCGAGCCGGAGGGCACCGGTGGGGCCATGCTGCTCGGGGTGAACGGGGTGTGTGTGATCAGCCATGGGTCATCATCCTCGAAGGCCATGGTCAACGCCATCACGGTGGCCCACGATCTGGCCGTGGGTGGTTTGGTGGCGGCGGTTGCCGACGCGGTGAGCGAGATCCCCGTTCCGGTGATCGACTGAGGTCGGACCCGGGGAACTTCAGGGACCTGACCCGTCGGCCGAGGGCGGCTAGCGGAGGGTGAAGCCGCTTTCGGTGATCATGTTCTCCGTGACCTCCCAGAGTTGATCGGCTGCGGCGTCCGAGCGCCCCTGCTTGGAAGGATGCCCTGGCCTCGAGTGCACGTAGTACCCGCCGGATGTTCCTTGCACCTCGGGGGAGGAGGCCAGGTAGACCGAGGTGGCCGCCCCGGCCGTGGCCGAGATCTCGAATGGGCGGATGAGGCGGTTTCCCAGGCCGACGATGCCGGTCATGTCGCCATCCATCCCGAAACCACTTCGCACCGGGCCCGGATGGGCGGCATTGGCGGTGACACGGGTATCGGCCAGTCGCTTGGCCAGGCCGCAGGTGAAGAGCAGGTTGGCCAGTTTGGACTGGGAGTAGGCACCGAAGGTGGAGTAACGCTTCTCGCCCTGTAGGTCGTTCCAGTTCATGCCGGTGAAGGCAGCGTGGTGGCCCACCGACGACAGGTTCACGATGCGCCCGGCATCTGCCCCCTTCAGGCGATCGAGGAGCAGGGCGGTGAGGAAGAAGGGGCCTATGTGGTTGACCCCCAACGTCTGTTCGAAGCCCTGGGCCGTCACCTGACGGTCCGACCAGATCCCCCCGGCGTTGTTCACCAGCACGTCGAGGTGGTCCCATCGTGACAACACCTCCGAGGCACAGTTCTCGACCGACGAGAGGTCGGCGAGATCGAGGGAGACGACGTGGACATCGTCGGATCCCGATGCCGCCCGCACCGCGGTGGCGGCCACCTCTGCCTTTTGAAGGTTGCGACAGGCCATCACGATGGTCGCACCCATGGTGGCCAATGCCGCGGCCGTGGCCTCCCCGATCCCGCTGTTGGATCCGGTGATGACAACTACCTTGCCTTGCATGTGGTGCCTCTTTCGGTCGATCGGGATCGGGTGAGGCGAACCCAGGGCTAGCGGTTGAGGAGGTCCTTGGCGATATGGGTGACCTGAATTTCGTCAGTCCCGGCATAGATCTGGAACACCTTGGCGTCCCGGGCCAGCTGCTCGACGCGGAACTCGGCCATGTACCCGTTGCCCCCGAACAGCTGCACGGCTTCCATGGCCACCTCGGAGGCGGCCTGGGCAGAATACAGCTTCATCGCCGACGCCTCGGCCAGGGTCAGGCTCTTTCCCGCTGCCGACAGCTCGATGTGGCGGAAGACAAGGTTCTGGACGTTGAGCCTGGCGATCTCCATCTTGGCCAATTTGAGCTGGATGAGCTGGCGGTCGCCGATGCGTTGACCCCACAGCATGCGGTCCCGGGCGTAGGCCACCGACAGCTTCAGGCACTCCTCGATGAGGCCCAGCGACATCGCCGCCACCCCGGCTCTCTCGGTGGCGAAGTTGCCCTTTGCCGAGTCGCGCCCGCTTCCCTGCTTCTCGTCCTCCGTCTCACCCAGCAGGTGGTCTTTGCCCACTCTGACGTCGGACAGGAAGAGCTCGCCGGTGGGGGAGGAGTGGAGCCCCATCTTGCGGAAGGGCTTGGACTGATCGAGCCCGGGCATGCCCCTGTCGAGGGCGAAGGTCAGGACCTTGCGGTCGCGGATGGGTGTATCCGAGCCGTCATCGAGCTTGGCGTAGAACACGATGGTGTCGGCATAGGGACCGTTGGTGATGAACGTCTTGTTGCCGTTCAGGATGTACTCGTCGCCGTCCCGTCGGGCCGTCGACTTCATGCCGCCCAGCGCGTCGGATCCCGAGTCGGGCTCGGTGATGGCCCAGGCCCCCACCTTGTCCATGGTGAGCAGATCGAGACCCCACCGCTCCATCTGTGCCGGCGTCCCCTGCTTCATGATGGTGCCGGCCGCCAGTCCGACACTGACGCCCATGGCGGTCACGATCCCCGGGCAGTAGTGGCACAGTTCCACGATGGGGATGAGGGTCATCGCCGCCGCGCCGCCGTCGCCCTGGCGCTCCGCTCGCTCCACCGGTGACTCGGCCGCGTCGCCGTTGCGTTTTCGATCGAGTTGGCTCTTGAACCGGTCCCGGGCCATCTGGCCCATACCGAAGGCGGCATACAACTTGCGGATGATGTCGTACGGGGGGAGATCTCCGTGCTCCAACTCATCGATGTGTGGCACGACCTCGGCTTCGATGAAGCGGCGGATCGTATCCCTCACCATCAACTGCTCTTCTGACCATTCGAACACGGTGGACCTCCTGATGACCCGGCGGTAGTCGGTGACCGACCGGGATGAGGATATCCGAGGTCGGCCTAGAGTCGGGGCGTGCGACCGGTGCGACGACCAGACGGCCCTCAGGCCAACCCCTACGAGCGATGGGGAGGTGAAGCGTTCTTTGTGGCCTTGGTCGATCGGTTTTACGCCGAAGTGGACACCGATCCGCGGCTCCGTCACATGTATCCCGAGGACCTCACCGAGCCGAAAGCCCATCTGGCCCTCTTCCTCGGCCAGTACTGGGGAGGCCCGTCCACCTACAACGAGCAGCGGGGAGCACCCCGTCTACGCATGCGGCACGTCCCTTTTGTCATCGGAACCGCCGAAGCCGACGCCTGGCTCGGCCACATGACCGACGCCGTCCTGGCCGCGGGGATGACCCCGGCCGACCAGGCCCAGATGCTCGACTATATGAAGATGGCGGCCAAAAGCCTGGTCAACGCCCGCACCTGAATCACCAGGTGATCCCCAGCACGTCGCGCATCGCCTTCTCGAAACTGGGATCGTCGAGTTGGGACCGTGCTCCGAGCACCATGGCTGCGTCGTCACCCACCGGCACCCGCAACGGGGTGGTCGGATCTTCGATGGCGCGCCGGATGGCCACCGCCACCAGTTCGGGACCCGGGCGACCCTGGGGTCCGTTGACCTTGGCATCGGTGCCGTCCCACTGCTCCCATAGGCCGGCATAGACCGGGTCACCGGTGTGAGGCTCAGCCGCTTTCATCCCGGTCCCGATATAGCCGGGCTCGATGATCACCGTCCGGATCCCGAAGTGCCCGAGTTCATAGTGGAGCGTTTCCGACAGCGATTCGAGGGCGTACTTGGACGCCGAATACGGTCCCTCCAAAGGAGTGGAGACCCGACCCTGTATCGAACTGACATTCACGATGACGCCGCTCCCGCGGAGGCGCCAGGCAGGGACCACCTGTTGGACCAGGCGCAACGGACCCAGGGTGTTGGTGTCGAACATTGCCGTGAGCCGGTCGAGGGGGAAGTCCTCCAGCGGGCCTTTTCCCGACAACGCCGCGTTGTTGACGATGGCATCGAGCTCGCCGGCCCGGCTGAGCGCGGACCGGATGGACTCCTCGTCGGTGACGTCGAGGGTGAGTCGTTGGCTCACGTCGAGCGGGTCGAGCAGGGTGACATCGCGGGCGGTGGCCACCACCTCGTGGCCCGATCGGGTCAACTCAGTGGCGGTGGCCCTCCCGATGGCTCGGGCCGCTCCGGTAATCAGAATGCGCATGGCTCCAAGCGTACGACAGGGTGTCACCTGCCTTGCCCGTCGGAGAGTGGGTCGATCGGACGATGGTACGGACATGACCATCAAAACCCGGACACGGCCTTCATCGAAGATTTCCGCATCTCGGTCATCGTTCGGGCGTGACCTTTCGCCCGATGGCAAGGGATGGTGCTCCGTCGGCCGGATCGGCTTGCCCGCAAGGTGGCCGAGGCGTTTATCCCCTGACCCGTGCGGGTACAGATCCATACGTCAAGAACCGTGAGGGTAGAGACTGGTGCCGTCTACGTTGTGCAGGCCGAAAAAACCCGAGGAGGGCCAGCAGATGACCGACGTGCTCGAACATGACGCGACCGACTGTACGCACGTGGACCTCTCGACGATCCCGACGGTGGAGTTCTGCAGCACGGCATCACTCTGCGTGCTGACGATAACCGGAGAGCTGAACAGGACGTCGATCGCCGCTCTTGAGATGCAGATTGATCAGATTGGCTGCTCGGAGTGTGACGATGTCGTTCTTGATGTCGCCGGCCTGAGGAGACTTGACCCGATCGGTACGAGTGTCCTTATCGGGATGGACCGCTACGTTCGTGCACTTGGAGGACGACTGACGGTCGCAGGTGCCAGCGGACAAGTCGCCGAGACGCTCGCGACCACTCGCCTCGCACTCGGTCAGGCCCCCGACTTCACCAGGGACAAACCGACAGCTGTCCACACGCCAGTTCTCCCTGCTCTGGCCTCGTCTGCCCTACCGGTTCGCCAGGATCCCCTCGCAACGAAAAGAGGACAGTCATCATGACAACAACCCCGGGTCAAGCAGATGGCGGTAGCCATGATCATCGTCATCGTCGCACTGACCGCACAGTGGCAGGAGTGACGTCGCGGACCAGATCGATCAGTTTGGGCGCAGTAGGCGTGATTGCCCTGGTGATCTCAGCGTGGGGAGCGGTGATTCCCTACCTGGGTCCCGCATACGGCTTCAGCGCCGATGGCTCCTCTAAATGGCATTGGAACCTCAGCCACGCCGTACTGGCGCTGATCCCAGGGGTAATCGGTTGCCTGTTTGCGCTCTCGCTCATGGGGCGGACCGGCGCCGCCGGAGTCCTGCGACGTCTGGGTCTCACAGTGGGGGGTCTCTTGGCCATTGCGTGCGGCGCCTGGTTTGTCATCGGCCCAATGGCGTGGCCGGTATTGGTCAGCGGCGGCCGGTATTTCGTGACAGCTTCACCGCTGCGCGAGTTGGAGTACCAGGTCGGGTATGCCCTTGGACCCGGGCTCATTTTGGCCGTGTGCGGCGCCTTTGCCATTGGGTGGGCCACTCGCCACAATCGCCCCCTCGGCTCGGGAGCCGGCTTGACGGAAGCCGCGATGGTGGTACCAGGCGTGCATGCCGACCAGCGGACAAATCCGCCAGGTCGTTCGGATCCCGTGAACTCCACCACGACTCCGCCTGAGCCTTTGTAGAGGTGTGGTGAGAGGGGCGTCGCCGGCGACGGGAACCCACCGCCGACCCACGGCAGGATCGACTGTTGGACCGGATGGTCAAGACAGTCGGCATGTGACGGTTACGCTTCGACGATGACGCCTGATGAGCTGGTGGCTGTCGCCTGTCCGAAGATCCGAGACCTGGGTTTCGCCTACTACTTCGTGCCCGAGACCCTGGCCAAGGGAGACGCCTTGGGTCTCGACCTGTTCCACTTCTACGTCCTGGGGCGAGGTGGCGTCCTCGGAGACGTGGAGTCCGGGGTGGTGGCGAGTGCATTCGGGTACTTCAACCCCACGGTGGTGGCCCAGATGTGGGACTCGGCGAAGCAGCGGATGGCTCCCCGGGATGCCGCCCGGCTCTACTTCGAGTGCGCGGCCGACCTGGGGAGGGCCCGGTTCTCCGACATCGCCGGACTGGCCGAGTTCTGTGCCTCCGCCGATGCCGTCAACCAAGCCGCCGACCCGGTCGGCCTGGCGTTGTATGCGGGCTTCCGGGCCGAGCCGATGGTCGACGATCTACCCGGCCGGGCCATGCAGTTGGTGTCGGTGCTCCGCGAGTTCCGGGGAAGCGCCCATCTCCTGGCCGTGCGGGCCTGCGGCCTCGATGCCAAGACCGCCCACTTCCTTCAGCGCCCGAACGACATCGGCATGTTCGGATGGACGGAAGCCGATGCTCCCGAGCTTGGTCAACGGCAACAAGATGCCCTGGTCAAAGCCGAATCGTTGACCGATGCCCTGGTGCTACCCGCCTATGCGGTCCTCGATGAAGCCGGGGGACAGGCCCTGATGGCCGGCCTCGACCAGATCGAAGCCGCCCTCGCCCCCTGACTCCGCCTCCCCCACGCTACTTTCCGGTAGTATGTGCGTACCGTGCTTGCCGCCGGTCCGGTCTGTTCGAGGGTGCTGACTTCCAGGATATTCCCTGGTGGCAGTGGTGTTTTCCGTAGAGGTATCCCCGGGCGGATGGTTCAATCCCCCCAACTCAGGAGTCGCCGTGCCCGCAGAGACCCATCTGGAGAAGGGTCCGCTCGACCGCCAGCAGGTATTCGAGCTCACCCGTGACCTGCTCGCGGACATTTTGGAGATCGAGCCCACCACCATCACCGAGTCCTCCTCCTTCGCCGAAGACCTGAATGCCGACTCGTTGGCATTGATCGAGCTGGTGGAAGGCTTGGAGGAAGAGCTGAGCGAGCGCTCGGTGGGCTTCCGTATCGACGATGAGGACCTCGAGGACCTGCGGACCGTGAGGGACGCGGTGGACTACGTGCACACCAAGCTCGAGGGAGCCTGAGACGTTCGACCTGATCGGTTATCGCTTCTCCGATCCCGGCCTGATCGACCAGGCCCTGTCCCACCGGTCCTGGTGCGCCGAACAGGGCGGCGTGCCGTCCAACGAGCGACTCGAGTTCCTGGGCGATGCCGTGCTCGGCCTGGTGGTGGCCGACCACACCTTTCGCAACCATCCCGAGCTGGCCGAAGGCATTCTGGCCAAGGTGCGGGCGGCAGTGGTGAACACCCGGGTATTGGCCGAGATCGGCGGTGAGCTCGACATCGGGCCATCATTGCGCCTGGGCCGGGGTGAGGATCTTTCGGGGGGGCGCGAAAAGGAGTCGATCCTGGCCGACACCATCGAGGCGATCCTTGGCGCCGTGTATCTCGATGGAGGCTTCGCCGAAGTCCAACGGATCATCCTCGACCTGCTGGCCGACCGTATCGAGGCCGCTATCGCCGATCCCGGCGAGGCTGATCACAAGAGTCGCCTGCAGGAGGCAACCGTGAGGCTGGGTCGGGGGGTCCCCAGGTACGAAGTGACCGGTCGGGGCCCCGATCACGCCCGGAGGTATCGAGCCACGGTGTACGTTGCTGACCAGCACCTCGGATCGGGGGAGGGGCAATCGAAGAAGGATGCCGAACAGGAAGCCGCCCGGGCTGCCTGTGGAGCATTGTGTAATGAAAGGGAAGGAAAGGATGCCTGAACTTCCCGAGGTGGAGACGATTCGGCGCGACCTGCAAGGCGAGGTTGTCGGCCGCAAGATCAAGAATGTGGAAGTACGTAATGGCCGTACGGTGAGGCGCCATCCGAGCGCCAAGCACTTCCGCGCCCGGCTCGAGGGCCACACCATCAAGACGATCGGCCGATCCGGCAAGTATCTGCTCCTCGGGCTGGACGGCGGCGAAACCCTGGTTATCCACCTGGGTATGAGCGGTCAACTGCGGCGAGCCAAGAGCATCAAAGAGCCCAAGGCTCCCCACACCCACGCCATCATCACCTTCACCCAGGGCGGCCAACTCCGCTTCGTCGATCCGCGTACCTTCGGGGAGATGTTCGTTTCGTCCGCCTCTGTCGACGGCGGCCCCGCCGTTCCCGAACTGGCGCATCTGGGATTTGACCCGCTCGAAGACGTGATGAGCTGGGAGAAGTTCTGGGTGCTCCTGAGCTCCCACAAGTCGGGGTTGAAGGCCCTGATGATGGATCAGGAGTTCGTGGCCGGGATCGGCAACATGTATGCCGACGAGATCCTCTTCGCCGCCGGACTGCGCTATGACCGGCTCTCGAACTCGCTGTCTTCCCAGGAGGTCCGGCGCCTCTACCGCTCCATGGTCGAAGTCCTGACCGAGGCGGTCAAGCACCGGGGGTCGTCGCTGGCCGATGGGCAGTACCGCGACCTCTTCGGCGAAGTCGGGGACTATCAGGGCCAGCACCAAGCCTATGACCGCGACGGCCAGGCCTGTCGCCGGTGCCGGGCCACCATCACCAAGGTGAAATCCAGTGGTCGGGCAACCTATCTGTGCGAACACTGCCAGGTTTGAGACCGGGCTCGCGCACGTGCGTAGGTGCCGATAGGGTGAGCGCCCGGTGTTCCTGAAGTCGTTGTCCCTCAAGGGTTTCAAGTCCTTCGCTGATCCCGCCGTGCTCGAGTTCGAGCCGGGGATCACCGTCGTTGTCGGACCGAACGGCAGCGGCAAGTCGAACGTGGTCGACGCGGTCGCCTGGGTGCTCGGGGCCCAAGGCCCCCGCACCCTGCGGTCTTCGAAGATGGAGGACGTCATCTTCATGGGCACGGCCAACCGCCCTGCCCTGGGCCGGGCCGAGGTGGCTCTCACCATCGACAACAGCTCAGGCAAGCTGGCCTCGGACCTGGCCGAGATCACCATCACCCGGACCTTGTTCCGATCCGGCGACAGCGAGTACGCCATCAACGGCGCCCCCTGCCGTCTTCTCGATGTGCAAGAGCTTCTGTCCGACACCGGCGTTGGGCGTCAACAGCACGTCATCGTGAGTCAGGGTCAGCTCGACGCCGTTCTCAATGCCCGGCCCGAGGACCGGCGGGCGGTGATCGAGGAAGCCGCCGGCGTTCTCAAATTCCGCCGCCGACGAGAGCGCTCTGAACGCCGATTGGCATCGACCGAAGAAAACCTCGAGCGGCTCGGCGACCTGGTGCGCGAGGTGAAGCGGCAGATCCGACCCCTCGAACGCCAGGCCGCGGCCGCCCGTTCCCATACCGATCTGGCCGACGAGCTGCGGGCGGTGGGACTGTACGTGGCCGGTACCGAGCTCGGGGCTCTCGACGGCCGCCATCGGGATGGGGACCGACTTCGGGTGGAGCTGCGAGCCACCGAGGAGACCCTGCGCGGGTCGTTGGATGAGCTCGACACCGCCGCCACCCGGACCGCCGACGAGCTGTCGGCCCAACGGGAGGCCGATCTGGCCTCCTCGCTGGGTCGGGTCGAGGGGTTGGTGGAGAGGGCGAGAGGGTTCACCGGGGTTCTCCGGGAGCGGCAGCGGTCGCTGGCTCAGGCCCTCGATGCCGCCGCCGACGCCGACGTGGTCTCCACGCTTGAGGCGGAAGGTGCCCGTCTGGGAAGCGAACTCGAATCAGCCGACGCCGAAGCCGAGGCGTTGGCTCCCGAGCAGGCCGACATGGCAGTGGTCGAGACGGCGTTGGCGGCCGAACTGGAGGCCCACCTGGCCTCGTGGGGTGACGAGACGGGCCTCCGGGACGCCGATGAGGCGGTCACGGTGGCTCGCGGGCAACGGGGGGCACTGGAGCGGGGCCTCGAGCGCGACCGTCGGGCCCTGGAGCAGACCACCGGTCGGCTGGGTTCGGCCCGGCGGCGGTTTGCCGCGCTCGAGGGAGAAGACCACGAGTTGGCCGAGCGGTTGGCTGAAACCGAGCAGGCCCGGCACCGGTTTCAGACCGTGGTGGCCGAAACCGAGGCCGCCCATGGGTCAGCCACCCAACGCCTGGAGGTTGCAGAAGAGACACTGCGCCAAGCCGAACAGGAGCATCACCGTTCGTCTGCTCGGGCTGATGCGCTGGCCCGGGCGCTGGACGAGGTCCGGGGCGCGGCGGGCGCCGAGTTGTTGGAGGGGGTTGACGGAGTGGTCGGCCTTCTTCTCGACCTGGTGGAGGTGGACGCCGGGTGGGAGGACGCCTTTGAGGCCGCCGCCGGCGCATCACTGGCGGCCGTGGTGGTGTCCGGGAGCGGACCGGCGCGGGCGGCACTGGCTCGTCTGCGCCAGGGAGAGGCCACAGGTGCGGTGCTGGCACTCACCGGCGCCGTCGAAGGTGAGGACGACTCGCGACGGGCCATCGACGACGAGGGACCACCGTTCACCCAATCCATCCGTCGGCACGTAAGGCCGCGACTCGGGCGCCCCAACATCGCCGGTCTCGCCGCCGTGCTCGACACCCTGCTGGTCGATGCGGTCTGTCCCGATGGGGGATGGACCGATGCCATTGACTTGGCCCTGGCCCGACCCGACCTGGTGGTCGTCACCCGCGAAGGGGACCGGTTCTCGTCCACCGGATGGCGGGTGCGTGCCGGGGGAGGAGTGGTCACCGCCGCGGTGGTCGACGAGGCCCAGGCTCGAGCTGACATCGCACAGACGGAAGCAGCCAAGGCGGCCGACGGCCGCCGGGAGGCTCGGGCCGCCGTAGAAGCGACGAGAACGGCGGCGGCCGAGGCCGTGCGGTCGGACGATCGGAACGAGGGGGCCCACCAGACAGCGAGAGTGGCCCGCAACCGGATCGCCAACGACCTCGCCGCCCTGTCATCCGAGATCGAGGAGATCAGCCAGAGCTCCACCGAGCTGGAAGAGCGGATGAGCAGGGACGTGGCCAGGGCCGCCGAGCTCGATGAGGAATTGCCCCGGCTCGAGGCGGTGCGGGCCACCGCGGCAGCGCGGGTGGGTGCCGCCCGTGAAGAACGACAGCGAATTGATGATCGTATCGCCGAAACGGTGGCCCGGCGCAGTGAGTGGGATGTCCGGTGGGCGGGCTTGGACGAGCGTCGACGGGTGTTGGCGGAGCGGCTGACCGAAGTGGAACGGCGCTTGACCGGTCACTCCGATGAACGCCAGCAGGCGGCCGAACGACGGAAGCGCCTCGAGGCCGACGCCACCGCGGTGGAGCGGCTCTTGGCCGTCGTGGGTACTGCGCAGGTCACGTTGGATGGCGCCCTGTCCGAGTTGCGCGAACGCCACCGCCGCCAACGCGAGGCGGTGCGCGCCGGCGGCGCGCGCCTCGAGACACTGCGTGGTCAACGATCAGACGCGGAGCACGAGTTGGCGGCTGTCCGCAGCCGACTCCAGAAGATCGAGCTCGAGCTGGTCGAGTCCGGTATCCGACGCGAAGCGGTGATCGATGTGCTGCGACGCGAATTCGGGTGCGCTCCCGAAGAGGCCCTGGCGGCGGCGGAGCCCGAACTTCCCACCGGGGTGGACGCCGGCGCCCGGGTGACCCAGCTCGAGGGGGAGCTGGCCAGGTTGGGACCGGTCAACCCGCTGGCCCTCGAAGAGCTCTCTGCGCTCGCGGAACGGCACCAGTTCCTCGAGAGCCAAGTGGAGGACGTCCGGACATCTCGGCGCGAGCTGCACCACGTGATCCGCACGCTCGATGACGAGATCATGCATGTGTTCGCCTCGGCCTTCGCCGACGTGAACGAGCACTTCTGCAACCTGATCACCACCCTGTTCCCCGGCGGCACCGGTCGCCTGTCCCTCACCGATGCCGAGAACCTGCTCGACACGGGCGTCGAGGTCGAAGTGCGACCCGCCGGTCGCAACGTTCGCCGCCTCTCGTTGCTGTCAGGTGGCGAACGGTCATTGGTGGCCCTGGCGTTCCTGTTCGCGGTCTTCCGGAGTCGTCCGTCGCCCTTCTACCTGATGGATGAGGTCGAGGCGGCGCTCGACGATGTGAACCTCCATCGGTTCCTCGGCTTGGTCCACGAATTTCGTGAGGAGGCCCAGTTGATCATCGTGAGCCATCAAAAGCGCACCATGGAAGCCGCCGATGCGCTGTACGGGGTGACGATGGCCCCGGGTGGTTCGTCCAAAGTAGTGAGCCAGAAGGTGCCGCGTCGCCAAGGTGATTCGGGGATATCGAGCCTCGATGCCGACCCGGCCGCGGTCGGTGGGGATGTCGGCAATAGCGGCGATGTCGAAGTGGTGGGGCGGACGGAGCAGTGATCGATCCGGGGCTGATCACATCGACCTCGGATGTGATCATCGGACTGGTGGTCGCGGTGCCGGTGGTGATCGTCGGCGGTGGCGTGGCTTTGGGCGTTCTGCTGAGGAGACGGGCTCCCAAGCGTCAACGTGCCACCGTCACTCCGGAGGAAGCACCACCGAAAGGTCCGCCGACTCCGGTCGGCGAGGTCGCCGAGGTTGCCGCACCGGTCGAGGTTGCCGCACCGGTCGAGGTTGCCGCACCGGCTACGTATCGCGGACGGATGGGGAAGGCCCGCGGCCTCCTGTCCGGGTACCTGGGCTCGGTACGGGCGAGGGCCAAGATCGACGCTTCGACCTGGGATGACCTCGAAGAGGCCCTGATCCGCGCCGACGTGGGTGTGGGGGCCACCGATGCTCTGCTCGACGACCTTCGGTCGCGGGTGAAAGCCGGCGAGATCTCCGGCGCCGATGGCCTGATCGACGCGTTGAGAGCCGACCTGGTGGCCACGTTGTCCACTGCCAATGCCAGTTTGGCGGTGCCGAGGTCGGGATCGGAGCAGCCGGGCGATGACGATTCCGGCATTGGGCGCTCGGTGGATGTGTGGCTTTTCGTCGGAGTCAACGGCGTAGGAAAGACCACCACGGTGGGCAAAGTGGCCAGCCGCTTGTCTGCCCAGGGCACCAAGGTGATGCTGGCTGCCGCCGATACCTTCCGGGCTGCGGCCGCCGAACAGCTGCAGGCGTGGGCATCTCGTTCCCACGCCGACATTGTGCGAGGTGCTGAGGGAGGAGACCCTTCCTCGGTGGTGTTCGACGCCGTGCAGCGGGCGGAGTCGAAGGGGCACAGCGTGGTGTTGGCCGACACCGCCGGCCGCCTTCACAACAAGGTGAATCTGGTCGAGGAATTGAAGAAGATCCGGCGGGTGGCCGACCGGCCGCCGGGACAGGTCGTCGAGGTCCTGCTGGTCCTCGATGCCACGACCGGGCAGAACGGATTGGCGCAGGCCAAGGTCTTCACGGATGCGGTCGATGTGTCCGGGGTCGTGCTCACCAAGTTGGACGGAACGGCCAAGGGCGGCATCGTGGTCGCCATTCAACGAGAGCTCGGTCTGCCGGTGAAGCTGGTCGGTCTGGGCGAAGGAGTCGGTGACCTTGTCGACTTCGACGCCGCCGCCTTCGTTGACGCGCTGTTCTGAATCAAGGGATCGAACCGACAGGTTGGAACGGGATCCTGCCGCCGGAGGGAACCATCCTTGGAGAGTGCCGGCGGTCTGATTGCCTCTGCGTCCGAGCGAATGAGAATCGCAACGATGTGCGGTCTCCGGACGAGGACAGGCCCAATGTCGGTTCGCCCCGGAGCCGGCCAGCCCCGGTGCGGTCGGAAACCCCCGTTTCGTCCGGTAGCGTAAGGCACCCATGTTCGACAGCCTGACCGACCGATTCGAGGGAATTCTCAGCCGCCTGCGGAGCCGCGGACGGCTGAGTCCTGATGATGTCGACGAGGTGTTGCGCGAGATCCGCACCGCCCTCCTCGAAGCCGACGTCGAACTGGGCGTGGTCCGAGGATTCACCCAGGCGGTACGAGCCAGGTGTGTGGGTCTCGAGCTGTCCCAGAGCTTGAGCCCCGGCCAACAGGTCATCAAAATCGTCAACGAAGAGCTGACCGCCATTCTGGGCGGTGAGACCCTGAAGATCTCCTACGCCAGCAAGCCTCCGACAGTTGTCCTCCTGGCCGGTCTTCAGGGCTCGGGAAAGACGACCACGGCGGCCAAGCTGGCCCGGTGGTTCAAACAGCAGGGGCGCAACCCCTTGCTGGTCGGAGCCGACCTGCAGCGTCCGGCCGCGGTGGAGCAACTACGGGTGCTCGGTGGCCAAGCGGGGATCTCCGTGTTCAGCGAGTCGACCGATCCGGTGGCAGTGGCCACCGCCGGTCTGGAGGAAGCTCATCGGCTGGGCCGGGATGTGCTCATCGTCGACACGGCCGGGCGCCTCTCCATCGACGAGGAGTTGATGAACGAGGTGCGCCATATCGCCGGAGCGGTCAAGCCTGACTACACGTTCCTCGTCATCGACGCCATGACCGGCCAGGATGCGGTGTCGACCGCAGTTGCCTTCCACGAGGCCCTGACCCTCGATGGCGTCATACTCACCAAGCTGGATGGTGACGCTCGGGGCGGAGCCGCCCTCTCGGTGAAAGAGGTGGTGGGCCGGCCTATCGCCTTCGCGTCCACCGGAGAGAAACTCGACGACTTCGACCAGTTCCACCCCGACCGGATGGCCGACCGCATCCTGGGGATGGGGGATGTCCTCTCCCTGATCGAGCAGGCGGAACGCACCTTGGACGAGGACGTCGCCTCCAAGGGCGCTGCCGCCATGATCGAGGGACGGTTTTCCCTCGAGGACTTCCTCGAGCAGCTCCAGCAGGTCAAGAAGATGGGCTCGGTGTCGGGGATGTTGTCGATGCTCCCGGGGGTGCCCAAGGATCTGAAGCAGGCGTCGTCGCTGGTCGACGACCGGCAGATCGGACAGATCGAGGCCATCATTCGCTCGATGACTGCGGCGGAGAGAACTGATCCGTCGGTCATCGATGGCTCCCGTCGGGTCCGGATCGCCAATGGCAGTGGCACCGCCACCGCCGACGTGAATGCTCTCCTCAAGCAGTTCAAGGAGATGCAGAAGATGATGAAAGGTTTTGGCAAGGGCGGAATGGCCGGGGCCATGGGCGGCCTGGGTGGGCTCTTCGGACGCGGTCAGAAGATGTCTCCCAAGGCGATGGAGGATCTGGCCGGGCTGGCCGACCGTCCGGACGCCCTCGGCGCGGCCAGCCCGCTTGCCGGTGCCGGGGCAGGGGGATTGTCCCAGGGGTCAGGTAAGCCCCGGGGAGCCAAGGGCGGGAAGAAGGGCAAAGGCGGAGGTCGGGTCACTCCCAAAGTCCGCTGAATGGGCCTCAGGGACCCGATTGCACACCGCCCTCCCGGTTGGTGGGAGACTGTCGGGCGCTAGCAACACAATGCAGAGGAGTTAATCGTGGCAGTCAAGCTCCGCCTCGTGCGGATCGGGAAGAAGAAGCAGCCGACGTACCGGCTGGTGGCGGCGGACAGCCGTTCGCCCCGCAACGGTCGGTTCATCGAGATCGTGGGCACGTACGCTCCCCGCGGCAAGTCGTTGGCAGAGCCCGACGCGGTGATCGAGATCGATAACACCAAAGCGGTGAAGTGGTTGTCGCAGGGGGCCAAGCCCACCGAGCGGGTGGAGAAGCTTTTGAAGCAATCCGGTGCCCTGGACGAATTTGCTACCGCCAAGGCCGCCAGGTGAACGAGGACGTGGCGGTCGATTCCGCCGAAGACGTCAACACCATCGACGAGGCGGGTGGTCACGATGACGATGCCGGCAATCGGATCTCTGGCGGCACGCCGTTGGCCGTGGTGACCTACTTGGTGCACTCGATCGCCGGTGAACCAGACGCGGTGGTGATCAACACCGAAGAGCGCACCGGCTCGGTCCGCTTCCAAATCCATGTGGCGCCCGACGACATGGGCCGCATCATCGGACGCCGGGGTCGGGTCGTACAGGCCATCCGCACGGTGGTGGCGGCGGCAGGTGCTCGTGATGGGGTGCAGACCAACGTCGACATCGCCGACGACTGAGTCGGTTTGGCGCCAGAGTTGAGCGGACCGGCCGAGCCCGGTCCGATGTTGCAGGTCGGGCGGATCGTGAAACCCCACGGGCTCAGGGGGGATGTGATCGTGTCGCTGTCGACCAACCGGGAAGAGCGGGTCGCCATCGGGTCAACCCTCCGCTCCGATGATGGGCGGGAATACGTGGTGGTGCGCTCGTCGCCGCATCAAGGCCGATTCATCGTGACGTTCGAGGGCGTCAACGGTATCGAGGCGGCTGACGCCCTTCGGGAGACGCTCCTGTTCGCGTCCCCCATCGAGGATCCCGACGAGCTGTGGGTCCACGAACTGGTGGGAGCCCAGGCAGTGGACACCGCCGGTTGTGAACTTGGGTTGGTGGAAGGGGTCCAGGCCAACCCGGCCAGTGATCTGTTGGTGCTGGCCGGTGGAGCCCTGATTCCCCTGCGGTTCGTGGTTGGCCTCGAGCCCGGGGTCCGGGTCACCGTCGACGTGCCTGACGGACTTCTCGACCTGGCCTGATCGGACCAGGTCCCATGCGCATCGACGTCTTCACCATCTTCCCCGAAGTGATCGATCATTACGGTGACGCGTCGATTCTGGGTCGGGCCCGGAAAGGCGGGCTTCTCGACCTGCGGGCTCACGACATTCGCTCGGCTTCGACGGATCCCCACCACGGGGTGGACGACGCTCCCTTCGGGGGTGGGGCCGGGATGGTCCTGGCTCCGCAACCGGTATTCGGAGCGGTGGAAGCGGTGGAAGGGTCTGACGACGGCATGCCCCGTCCCCTCCTCCTCCTCACCCCCTCGGGAAGGAGGTTCGACCAGCAGGTGGCAGCGGAACTGGCGGGCCTCCCGTCGGGCTTCTCGTTGATTTGTGGACGCTACGAAGGGGTGGACCACCGGGTCGTCGAGCATTTGGTGGATGGCGTGCTGTCGGTGGGCGACTTTGTGCTGGCCGGCGGCGAATTGGCGGCGCTGGTGGTGGTGGAGGCGGTCACCCGGCTGCTTCCCGGGGTGCTCGGCAACGATGAGTCCACCGGCGACGAGAGCTTCTCGAATGGGCTGCTCGAGTACCCGCAGTACACCCGTCCGGCGGAGTTCAGGGGATGGGAGGTCCCCCCCGTGCTCCGCTCCGGGGACCACGGCCGGGTCTCCAGGTGGCGCCACGGCCAATCACTGGCCCGAACCCTCCGGCAACGCCCCGACCTGATTGACGGCAGAGGAGGATTGACGCCAGATGAGGTATCTCTCCTGGTCGAGATGCACGAGGTGCGCCTCCTGCGCGATCACGGCTACGATTGGTGAGCCTCGTTGGGGCCGGAGTGCCCGGTCTTCATGGTGGAGGCCCGAGTCAGGTAGTTGACCGTTGGGGTCGCTGACGTAGGGTGCCTGGCGAGCGGAGAACTCGAACGATCCGTGGAAAGACGCGTCCCATGAACCCTACCGACATTATTGACCGCGACAGCCTCCGGGATGACATCCCCGAATTCCGTCCCGGAGACACCGTCAAAGTCCACGTGCGAGTGGTCGAGGGCACCCGTCAGCGCGTCCAGGTGTTTCAGGGGGCGGTCATCCGTCGCCAGGGAACCGGCGCCCGCGAAACCTTCACCGTCCGCAAAGTCAGCTTCGGGGTCGGCGTCGAGCGCACCTTTCCGGTCCACTCCCCGGTCATCGCCAAAACCGAAGTGGTGTCGCTCGGAGACGTGCGGCGGGCCAAGCTGTACTACCTGCGGGATCTTCACGGGAAAGCCGCCAAAATCAAGGAGCGGCGGACCGCCCGTCCCTGATCGGGCCGGGCCAGCGCCGAGCGTCGTGACCCCAGCCGGGCACCTCGCATCATGAGCGAAGAGGACCTCGAGCGGTACGAGTCGGAGATAGAGCTGGCGCTTGTCCACGAGTATCGGGCGGTGCTCCCCATGTTCGCCTACGTGGTGGAAACCGAACGGCGGTTCTACCTGGCCAACAAGGTCGAGGTTGCCGTCCGCGACGGATCGTCACCGGCGTGCGTCGAAGTCACTCTGTCCGACGCCTGGGTATGGGACATGTACCGCCCTGCCCGATTTGTCCCGTCGGTCCGGATCCTGACCTTCCGGGACGTGAATATCGAACGCCTTCCCGAGAAGGAATTGTGAACTCGGGCCCCAATCGGCGACAGGTGCTCGGCGCCGAGGGAGAGGTCACGGCGGTGGCCTGGTACGAGGACCACGGCTACGAGATCCTCGAGCGCAACTGGCGCCGTCGGGAGGGAGAGGTCGATCTGATTGTGCGTCACGGGCGAACCGTGGCGTTCTGCGAGGTCAAGACCCGCACCGACGATCGTTTCGGCACCGGGGCCGAAGCGGTCCTCGTCCCCAAGCAACGGCGGATCCGGAGGTTGGCGTCGCGATGGCTCTCGGAGTTGACGCCCGCCACCGGGCGCGATCTCGTCGAATTGCGATTCGACGTGGTATCCATCACCGCCGGCCGGGTCGAGGTTATCGAGGACGCCTTCTGAGCCCGGGCTGGCGTGGTCGACGGACCATCTCGTAGGTTGCGCTGCATGGCAACAGAGTTCGAAACCATCATTGTGGAGAGGGACGAGGGCGTGGTCACGGTGACCATGAACCGGCCCTCTCGAAAGAACGCGGCCAACGGGACGATGTGGAGGGAACTCCTGGACATCTTCAATGACGTGGCCTCCGACCGAAACGACCGGGTGATGGTCCTCACCGGAGCCGGTGACGCCTTCTGCTCGGGAGCCGATCTGGGCGATGCGACGGACGTGGCCGGGCGCCCCGGGGATCCCTATCTGGTGCAGATGCGGGCCCTTGGCGATGTGGCGCTCCGCCTCCACCGTTTGCCCAAGCCGACCATTGCCAAGGTCGGCGGGGTGGCGGCTGGTGCCGGAATGAGCATGGCCCTGGGATGCGACCTCGTGGTGGCGTCGGACTCCGCCCGATTCTCGCAGATCTTTTCCAAGCGAGGCCTGTCGGTCGACTTCGGCGCATCGTGGTTGCTCCCGCGGTTCATCGGGCTCCACCGGGCCAAGGAGTTGGCCTTCTTCGCCGACATCATCAACGCCGACCAGGCTGCGGAGTTCGGCCTGGTCAACCGGGTGGTCCCCGCCGCCGACCTCGACGGGTTCGTCGATGAGTGGGCCAAGCGCCTGGCTGCAGGGCCACCCCTGGCCCTGTCGATGACCAAGTCATTGCTGAACAACTCATTCGCGGCTTCGATGGATGAGGCGCTCGAGAATGAGGCTCGTGCCCAATCCGTCAACTTCGCCTCGGCCGACACCGCCGAGGCGATATCGGCGTTCGTCCACAAGCGCGATCCTCGCTTCGAAGGGCGGTAGCCGGCGATTGGCACACCGTCGGCGTAGAGTGCCGGTGGTGCTTCGAGTGGTCGCTCGCACCTGAGTATGGCGGCCCTCCATCGTTAGCTTCCGATCTCTTCTGGCCCCCTCGGGTCGAGAGGCGATCGGATTGTGCCGATCGGAGGCGACGTGATCGCCACTATTCCTTCCGCCGTCCTCATCGGGGTCGACGGCAAGCCCGTTTCAGTCGAAGTCCATGTATCCAACGGACTTCCCGGCTTCACGATGGTCGGTCTTCCCGATGCCGCGGTTCGTGAGTCGAGAGACCGGGTTCGGGCCGCTCTCCTCTCGAGCGGGCTTGCATGGCCGCTCCGTCGGGTGACGGTCAATCTGGCCCCATCGGGCATGCGCAAGGGAGGCGCGGGTCTGGATCTACCGCAGTGACCTTGCGGACCCCTCTTACCCCTGTGACCAGGACTCTCAGGCTCCGGTAGCGGCGGAAACCACGCGAAATGGCCAGCCTGGTTGCGGCTGTTCCGGCCGTTCGGGCGGGGCGAGAAGCGTCTCCGGTACTTCTCCTGTCATCGACCAGATCGGGGTTCTTCCGGTCCGGTGACAGGTTGGGCAGATGAGCCGCCGGGGCTGGCCCTTGGGTCTCGGGCCGTCATAGCTGGCGGGCACGAACCCTGATCCGCCGCACGGCTCGCAGGGGCGCCAGCCGCCGAGAGCGACCCGCACTTCGAGAGCGTCGATCACCTGATGGCGCATTTCGTCAGACGGTTCTGCCAGCACCTCTGCGGCCCGGGCCGCGAGTTGCCAAAGACGTTCGGCTTGACTTGCCCTGTCGGCGTTCGCCCGTGCCCACGCCGCGACCTTCGATCGATGGTTTCGGAGGCCGGTGAGGTCTGCTGTGAGGGCCGAGGATGCGTGCTGGGCGACGACGGGGTCCATCCCGTCGGCCAGCAGCTCGGCGACTTTCTCACCGGCCGCACGTTCGAGTCTGCCGATGCGCCGATCCAAGGCGGCGAGGTCCTCTCCACCGAGCTCCCGGCCGGCCGCGGTCAGATCGAGCGCTTCCTTAGCTCCTGCCATCAGCGCCTCGGGCCGCGAAAGCAGCCTCACGACCTCCGCCCACACGGCGTCATCGATGGTGTCCCTCCGCAAGGACTGGCAGCCACATCGTTCGTCTTTGGGGACCGAAGCCCACGACAATGGGCACTTGTACACCGGCGCGGATGGTCGGAAGCCATCCGATGTGTACCCCTGCATGCGGCCACCGCACGGACTGGTGATTCTTCCACCGCCGAGGAGATAGAAATGCTTGCGGTACGGCGTGGCCCGGCGAGTACGCGCCAACGCCGCCATGAGCGCTTCGTGTTGCTCGGAGGACAGGATCGCTGGCACGTCGATTGCCGTTTCCCCCTCCCTGCCCTTGGACCAAATCCACCTGCCAGACAACGCCGAACCGTTGAGCAACACGCTCCGTAGGTTTGCGCCGGTCCAACGGGCGGACTTTCGTGGTCGCAGCTCCAAAGCGTTGAGACTCGCCGCGGTTTCCCAGGTGCTCATTCCTCGTTCAACAATGCACTCCACTGCATGGTTGATCGCCGCAGCCTCATCCTGCTGGATCACGACCCGCCGTCTGCGGCCGTCAGGGACAGTCCAGAGCCCGAAAGGCGGCTCACCGCTCGGCCAATAGCCCTCGCGGGCGACCGCAAGAATTCCTTCCGAAGTACGCTCCCTAATCCGATCACGTTCGAACTCAGCAAAGCTTGCCAACAGAGTGCGCTGCAGACGGCCGACGGGGGTTGAACTGTCTATGGCCTCTGAGAGCGACACGAACTCCACCCGGAGATCGTCAAGTTCGCCAAGAAGAGAAGAGAGGTGCCGGACCGATCTGCCGAATCGGTCGAGTTTGGCGACCACAACCACGTGGATGTGTCCTGCGCGGACCTCAGCTATGAGCTTGTCGAGCGCCGGCCGAGAGCTGAGCGACCCGGAAACACCCTCATCCACAAATTCCCCGGCCAGGTTCCATCCCCGGCCCAACACATAGGCCCGGCAGCGCTCCAGCTGGGTGTCCAGGCTTGTGCCGTCGACCTGGTCCTCGGTCGAGACACGGGCGTAGATGGCAGCCTGTCGGTCAGCTTGCTCGTTCATCAGACACCGATTCTTGCTCCTCGCGTTGCTGCTCGATGAACAACATTCGCAGAAGAGCCTGGCGCCGTCCACGGTCAGCGATAGGTACCCAGGTTACAGCAACTGGGGAAACGGGAGTTGCGCTCATCACAGTCCGATCGCTTCGAAGGGTGTGAAAGTCGAGTCGGTGGTCGGTCTGGTTACGACGTCCAACGGGTCCACCGCTTGTGACCTGATGCCCCGTACGGGGTAGATGATTGGCCCGTCGCTGCGGACGAAGGCGCCGAACCCACTTTCCCCCCTCTCCGCCAGGAGCGAAGCCGGGTCCTGTTCATCGGGGAGCCTGGCCACCAGGACGTGGACAACCCCTATCGGCGACTCTCCGCACGAGCCGCACCGTCGACTCGCGACCCGCTGCATCGCCGTCGAAGGCGATAAGTGGTGGGTTGTGGTGGAGACTGAGCACTCGGTAGAGCTGAGTAGCAGACAGCTCCCGTCCCGACTGGGTGACTGGACAGTATCGGTCAGCCTGGTCGCTCCGGATGGCGACGATGGCGACGGCCATAGCGTCGAGGGTCCCCTCGACGACGACCACCCGCCCATCGGGATCTTTCGGGGCCGAAGAGGGAGATGTGAGCAATGCAACCTTGCCCCGGCGTCCTCGTTCAAGGACAGCCGAGCCGACGAAGGGGAGAGGGCGGTGGCCAATCCCCCAACGTCGCCGGCCTCACGCAGGGCGACCACCGGTTCGCGGTCGACCGTCTGGTGATCAGACGGTCGACCGCGCTCCGGGGCGGACGGAGGCGATCGCCGGTCCGGGCGTCGGGTAAGCGGAAGGTCCCCGCCTTCGCCACGCGCAAGACGGTCGAACGTGCCTTGTCGAGAAACATCGCCGCCTTCTGGGCGGAGACGAGCTGGCCCTGGTCTGTTCTGGTGCACGTCAGGCCACCAGCCGGTCGATGGCGATCTGGCGCCGGTAGCGGAGCTTGCCAGGAGGTATGCCGGCGAGCTGGGCCACCTCGGTCAGGGACATGCCGAGCACTCTCGTCGCGTAGAGCACAGCGGCGTCGGCGACCTTCAGGCCGTGGCCGGGCGCCTCGGCCAAGGCAGCGGCCAAGAGCTCCTCACCGGTGCGACCAATCGATGCCGGGAGGGTGTCCAACTCACCGGGGGTGTCGCTCTGGCGTGAGCGGTGCCGACGTTCACTGCTTTGGAGTGTGCGCAACCGGGTGCGGACCCCTGACAAGAGGTCACCGGCGGCGTAGGGGCGGT